>LNFM01000168.1_pt1 | contig 217705 bp, 207 predicted proteins | sample 596031 | NCBI WGS metagenome assembly LNFM01 (sample SAMN04254537, study PRJNA301005) | activated carbon metagenome | isolation source: dual media filters at the Ann Arbor, Michigan drinking water treatment plant | place: USA: Ann Arbor | reverse complement strand
GACGATGGTAACGCCCGGATGGGGCAGCGGCACGAGGACCTGGGACTGCTGGCGGTTGACGTCCGGGCCGTTGTTCGAGCGGCACATCACGATCATGATGCGGCAGCGCGGATCGCCGGCGCCGGAGGCGTAATACTTCTCGCCGTTCAGCACGTATTCGTCGCCGATCAGTTCGCACTTCATCGAGACGTTCTTGGCGTCCGAGGAAGCCATGTGCGGCTCGGTCATCACGTAGGCGGAGCGAATCTTGCCTTCGAGCAGCGGCTTCAGCCACTTCTCTTTCTGCGCCGGGGTGCCGACGCGCTCGAGCACTTCCATGTTGCCGGTGTCGGGCGCCGAGCAGTTCATCGTCTCGGAGGCCATCGGGTTCTTGCCGAGTTCGGCAGCGATATAGGCATAGTCGAGGTTCGACAGGCCTTCGCCGGTTTCGGCGTCCGGCAGGAAGAAGTTCCAGAGGCCCTGCTTCTTGGCTTCGTCCTTGGCTTTCTCGAGGCATTCGAGCTGGCCGGGGGCGTAGGTCCAGATGTTCGGGTTGCCTTCGCCGAGCCGGTGGAACTCGACGCTCATCGGGTTCACGGTTTCCTGGATGAACTTCACGACGTGTTCGTAAAGCGGGCGGACGCCCTCGGACATGCGAAGGTCGTTCAGGTCGGCGTGCTCGTCGCCGGTGCGTTGTGTATCAGGCATGGGTCTGTTTCCTCTCCCAAGGTTCATGTTTTCTGCTGGTCTTCTTCAGCAGGGTAACTGACGCGCCGGGGGGCGCGCAAATTCTTTCTGGCTCTCGCGCTGGCGAAGGGACTCGGCTAAGGCGCTTGCGATGAGTTCCGTTTCGGCCCTCGTGATCCTGGTTACCGTGCTGGTGACCGCGTTCATTTCCGGCATCTTCGGCATGGCCGGCGGGCTGATCCTGATGGGCGTGCTGGCCGCGATGCTGCCCGTCGCGACCGCGATGGTCGTCCACGGCGCCGTGCAGGTGGTCTCCAACGGCTACCGGGCTTTCCTCTGGCGCCAGTATATCGACTGGCGCGTCTTCCGCCGCTACGCGCTCGGCGCGCTGGCGGGCTTTCTGGTCCTGCTGGTGGTCGCCTGGCGCCCCGAGGCGCGCGCGGTCTACCTGTTCCTGGGCCTCACCGCGATGCTCGTCTGGCTGCCGAAGGGCTGGCTCCGGTTGGACATACTCCAGCGAGGCCAGGCGGAACTGGCGGGTTTTGCCGTACAGGCCCTGAATACGCTGGGGGGCGTTGCCGGCCCCCTGCTCGATATCTTTTTTGTCACCACCGAGATGGACCGGCGCGCGATCGTGGCCACCAAGTCGGTGACGCAGGTGCTCGCCCATCTTGTGAAGATTGTTTTCTGGAGCCTGCCGGTGATTGCCGCTGCCGGCGAGGCGGCCTTTCCGCCCGTCTGGTTTTTTGTCCTGGCGGTCCCGCTCTCGATGCTCGGCACGACTCTCGGCGGCAAGCTGCTCGAGCGCATGAGTGATATCGACTTCAAGCGGGCGATGAAATGGCTCGTCACCGCGATTGGCGCGGCGATGCTGCTGAAGGCGGCGGGATGGCTTTAGCACGGCGGTCATGCGCGTTACTCCACTTCCCCAGCGCGCTCCTCTGCCCCAGTCTCGACTATTCGGCAACTTTATCTTATGAAGTTCGCTCATCACCACTAGTGATGTAGGGAATTTACCATAGATGAACCTGCGCAGTCTCGACCTGAACCTCCTGCCGGTATTGGAAGCCATCCATACCGAGCGCAGCCTGACCCGGGCGAGCGAGAGCCTGCACATCACGCAGCCCGCCGTGAGCAATGCGCTGGCCCGCCTGCGGCTGCATTTCGAGGACCCGCTGTTCGTGCGCGAGGGGCGCGGCGTGAAGCCGACCGCGATGGCCGAGGCGCTGATGCCGGCGGTGCGCGAGGCGCTGGACAGGCTACGCAGCGGCCTTGAGCCGCGCTCCGAATTCGAACCCGCCCGCTCGACCCGGGTGTTCAATATTTCGGCGCGCGATGCTTCGGCCTACATGCTGGTGCCGCCGCTGGCGCGCAAGCTGGAGTCCGTGGCGCCCGGCCTGCGGATTGCGTGGAGCCAGATCGACCGCTCCGCGATCTCGACGGAGCTTGCCTCCGGGCGCCTTGACCTTGCCATCGACGTGCCGGAACTGCGCGGCCCGAACCTTGAACGCGAAGTGCTGTTCTCGACGCCCTATGCCTGCATGCTCGCGCCGGATCATCCGATGGCGGACAAGAAGCTGACGGCCGAGCGCTTCTTCGCGCTGCGCCACATTGCCGTCTCCAGCCGGCGCGAGGGGCGCAGCCTGGTGGAGGAGATGGCGCGCGCGGCGGGCGGGCGGATCACGCCGGCGCTGCGCCTGCCGAACCACCAGCCCGCCATCGAAGCGGTGCGCCAGACGCAGCTGGCGCTGGTGGCGCCGCGCCCGATGGCGGAAGCATCGGGACTCGCGGTGCGCGACTTGCCGATCCCCTCGCCGATGCTGGCGAGCGTAGCCTACTGGCGGCGAGAGAATTCCGAGGACCCGGCGCTGATCTGGCTGCGCGGCGTGTTCGGGGAGATTGCGACGGGGATGTGAAGGCCCTCGCTCAGGCCCGCCGGTATTCCTCGTCCCGCGCCTGGGCAATCCGGGATCGGACGGTTTCGGTATCGTAGCCGAAGATCTCCAGAGCGATGCCGACCATCTGGAGGCCGGATTCAATTGCCTCGGGCACCACATGCCCGGCCCCAGCGGCGCTGAGCTTGACCATGTGGTCGCCATCATGCGCGCGCGCGAGGATTGTCAGCCCCGGCGCCAGTTCCAGCGCGCAGCGCACCATCGACTCGGCCCGGTCGGGATCGTCGACCGTGACAATCAGCATGGCGGCGCGGTGGATGCCTGTGGCGATCAGGAACTCGGCCCTTGCCGCGTCGCCGACATAGGCATGCACACCCGCTTTCCGGGCCATTCGGATCTTGTCGGGCTCGCGGTCGATGGCGACGATGGCGGCCTCTTCATCGACCAGCAGGCGCGCGACCGACTGGCCGACGCGCCCATAACCCGCGAGGATCACGTGGTCCGTAAGGTGCGTGAGGTCCATCATCGGCGGCAGGTTGTCCTCTGCGGCCTTGCGGCCCCGGGCGAGCTTGCGCCCGAACAGGCCGAGCAGCGGGGCGAGCAGCATCGAAAGGCCCGCAACGGCAGAAGCGAAGGTTACTGCGTCATCCGGAACTGCGCCGCTGGCGCCCGCGGTCGTCAGGACGACGAACGCGAACTCGCCGGCGGATGCCAGCAGCAGTGCCGCCTCGAGCGACAGGGCATGATTGCCGGCAAACAGCCGGCACGCGACATAGGCGATCATAAACTTCACGGCGATCAGGGCGACCAGCGCCAGCAGTATCCAGCCGATCTTTCCGGCGATCACCGGCAGGTCGAGACTCATGCCGACGGTCATGAAGAAAAGCCCGAGCAGCAGGCCCTTGAAGGGCTCAAGGTCAACTTCGGTCTGGTGCTTGAACTCGGTCTCGCCGACCAGCAGCCCGGCGAGGAAGGCGCCGAGGGCAAGCGACAGGCCGGCACTGTAAGTGATGGCCGCCGCGCCCACGACGGTGAGCAGGATCAGGGCCATCAGGAAGTCGCGCCCGCCCGCAGAAGCGGCAAGCCGGAAAATCCGGCCGAGAAGATAGCGGCCGATCGCCCAGATCACGGCGATCGCGATCAGCCCGCGAACCAGCGCGTCGATCAGGACGCCGCCCATGTTGGCATCGGCTTTCATGCTGGCGAAACCGACAAAGATCAGGATCGGGGCCACAAGGATGTCCTGGAACAGCAGCACGCCAAGGGTTGCCCGGCCCACCGGCTGGGCGGCGCGTTTCTGTTCGATCAGGACCTGCATGACGATGGCCGTGGACGAAAGCGCCAGGGCAAGGCCGAGGATCATGGCAACCGGCAGGTCGAGACCGAAAGCGAGGCCGGCGCAGGCGATGGCGACCGCGCTGACAATCGCCTGCAGGCCGCCCGTACCGACAACAACCTTGCGCAGGGCCCAGAGTTTCTCGAACGAAAACTCTACCCCCAGAAGGAAGAGCAGGAAGAGCACGCCAAGTTCGGCAAAGGGCAATGCCGCCTCAGGTGACGAGATCGAGAAGAACTCGAGCACAGGGGCATCTTCGGCAAGACGGCCAAGGGCGAAGGGGCCAAGGGCGAGGCCTGCCAGCATGAAGCCGATGACGGTCGGGATCCTGATAAATCGCATGGCCGGCACAAGGATGCCGGCGGCTATGAGGAAGACCAGCAGATCCTTGATCAGTGTCGGGCTGGGGCCGTGGGCGGCGGCGTGATCGATGACTTGTTCCATGCGGCGCCCCTTTCAGCGGAATCCTTGGACAGACCCTAAGCGAGCCCGGACTCGCCTGACACCCCGGCGTGTCACAATAGGTAGATTGCCGCGCCGGGAATGACAGCAGCGCCTCAAATCAGGTCAGGCGAGGCCGTCACTTTCCGCGGGTTGGGCAATCGCAGGTCCGGAGGCGCACTCACCGAAGTCCAGCAGGTCCCCCGGCTTGCAGTCCAGCGCCTCGCAGAGCTTTGCCAGCGTCTCGAAGCGTACACCCTTTACCTTGCCGGATTTCAGCAGGGAGAGGTTGGCCTCGGTGATGCCGATGGCCGCGGCAAGGTCTTTCGCCTTCAGCTTGCGGCGGGCGAGCATCACATCGAGCGTGACGATGATGTCGCGCGCCATCAGATGATCTGGTCGCTTTCGGCCTTCAGGCGGATGCCTTCGGCGAGGACATGGCTGAGGCCAAGGATGGCGGCGCCCATGGCGGCCGTCCCGAGGGCAAGATCGTTGATGTGCCAGATAAAGCCGCGCCCGTCGCCGGTGGTCCAGCTGAGGACGGTGGGCACGATGATCGCGCTGGCGGCCGCCGCCCAGATGAGGCCGCCCCCGGCATTGCGGAGGGCCTTCAGGTTGCGGTCCGAGAAGACCTCGCCCTCGCCTGTGCGGCTGAACAGGCCGGCGAAATCCCCGAGCACGCCGATGATGATCAGCGTCGGGGTGTTGACCAGCAGGGCAAGCAGGAAGGCTTGCAGCACGTCCTTCCAGTTCTCCTGCGTGACGATGCGCGTGCCGACCTTGCCGGTCATGTCGGCGGCAACCGAGCCAAGCATCATGACGATGAGGACGATGGCGGCGATGGACAGCCAGGACGTGTCGCGCAGGGCAGAGGCCGGAGGGGGGCTGGCGTCGGAGCGGGTCATGCGGGCGTCTCCCTGTTCGGGAGTCTCATATGTCAAAAATTATCGTATGACAATAATTTCTTTTCGCATCCTATAAGTTCTTAGCCCTCCAGGGTCGGTTTAATCGCGTCGATGGCGGGCTGGCGGGCGAGGATCTTGTTGCGCCAGTAGGCGCCGTTGGCGATGGGCTTCAGGCGTTCGGCCTCGGCCATCGCGGCGGCGTGGACCTCGCCCGGCTCTACCACCTTGTCGAGCCAGCCGACGGGCACGGCTTCGTCCGGCGTATAGAGGCGGGCCTGCACGAGGGCCTCGGTGAGGTACATCGGGTTGAGGCGGGCACGCGGAAGTTCGACGCCGAAGCCGGGCAGCGTCATGCCGTTGATGGTTTCGTTGGCGCCGATCTTGTAGGCGCCGCGCGCGCCGATGCGGGTGTCGGCGCCGAGCAGCAGGAAGGCGCCCATGGCGATGGCGTGGCCTGTGGCGGCGATGATGATCGGCTGTTTCGAGGTGAACAGGCGGAAGGCGAGCTTGCCGCCGCCATTGACGAGACGGCGCACGTCCTCCGGCGCCGAGGTGGCCAGGAACTTGAGATCGAAGCCGGCGGAGAAACGCTCGGGGCGGCCGGTGAGGATGATCACACTGGCGGATTTTTCCGCCTCGTCGAGGGCGGCGTTGGCGGCGTCCAGCATGGTCAGGCTGATGGCATTGGCCTTGCCGTCGTCCATGGTGATGAGGGCGATGTCGTTTTCGATCTTGATTGTGGCGGTCATGGGGGCTCCTGCAACTTTGGGCGATTTGGACCGCGTGACATTGGGGAAAGCAAGGGCCCCCACCGCTCGAGCGGCGGGTTCCATTGCGAAGAAATGGACGGTGAGGGTTTTGAGATCGGGAAATTTTCTGGAGCCATGTACGGAGTATAACTCCGTGGGCGGAGGTGTAGCGTAAGGATGCGCGAAGTATTTTTTAGTGGCTTGAGGGGGATGGATGTTACTCTCCGGGAGAGGTGCTTTGTGTAGGCGCAAGTTCTGTTCCTGACGGCTGCCACCGGGCGTTATCGCGATGCAAACAGTGCATGTTTGCTATCGATTTCCTCTAATTCCTTCTCATTTTTTATCATCTGGAGCCGGTTGGCTCTCATTCCTTCGCAAGAATTCCGCGTGCTGGATCTTCCCTCCGCTCCCGGAAGAAAGCGCGCAGGAGGTCTCCTGCCTCGACGGCGTTGGCGTCATCTTCTTCGACCTGAGGCCGCCAGTGGCACGTCTTCTGCTCGAAGAAGCGTGGGCCGTGGAGGATGGCGCCGCCCTTGGGGTCGCTCGCGGCGAAGATGACCTTGCCGATGCGGGCGAAGCTGATGGCGCCGGCGCACATCGCGCAGGGCTCCAGCGTGACGTAGAGGTGCAGGCCCGTGAGGCGGTAGTTGCCGAGCCCGACGGCGGCCGAGCGCAGCGCGATGATCTCGGCATGGGCCGTGGGGTCGTGCGCCATGACCGGCGCGTTGGCGCCTTCGCCGATGATCTCGCCGGTGGCGGGGTCCACGATCACCGCGCCGACGGGGACTTCGCCCGCTGCGGCGGCGAGACGGGCGAGTTCGAGGGCGCGGGACATGGGAGGCTGGGCGGTGGTCATCACTACCGTGTAATGTCTTCGCCGTTCGCGAGGAAGTCCTTCATGGCGGCCATGGCGCTTTCGGACTTCAGGACGGCGTGGAAGCCGTGCTGTTCCTCGCGGGTGCCGTCGACGAGGCCCCAGGTGAGGGCGCCGCGCACGAGGCGTTTGGCATGGGCAAGGCCTTCGGCGCCGCGGGCGGAGAGCTCGGCGGCGAGCGCCAGGGCTTCGGCGACGGCGTCGGCGGCCACGGAATTGACGAGGCTGAGCGCCAGCGCGCCCTCTGCATCGACCGTCTGTCCCCGGAGGATGAACTCGAGCGCCCGCGCCTCGCCGATCATGCGCGGCAGGCGCTGGGTGCCGCCGCCGCCGGGGAAAATGCCGATGCGGGTTTCCGGCAAACCGATCAGCGGCACTTGATTGCCGGCGATGCGCAGGTCGCAGGCGAGCGCGAGTTCGAAGCCGCCGCCCATGCAGACGCCGTTGATGGCAGCGATGACGGGCTTGGGCGATTCAAAAACCGCGCGGATCATGTCGGCAAAACCGCCGCGCTCGAAGTCTTCCGGTTTCAACTGTCCCGCCTGCACCGCTTCGCCGACCGCGACGATTTCGGACACGTCATAATGGCGCACGAACACATCCTCCGTACCCGTCAGGACGAGGACGCGGATCGCGGGATCGGCGACAGCGGCCTGCACCGCCGCCAGCATGAGGCCAGCGCCTTCGGCGGTCATGTAATGGCGCGGCGGGTTGGCATAGCGGATGAGGCGCACGGCGCCGTGGGTTTCGGTCGTGACTTTGGCCATACAGGTCTCCCGGGCTTTTTAGGCAGAGTGCGCCGGGGGCTTGAAGTCCGCAAGGCTTTCAACTCGCGCTGGGCGTGATAAAGCGCGCGCCGGACAGAGGACATTTGCATGCGCATCATCGCCGGACAGCACAAGGGCCGGGCCCTTATTGCCCCCAAGGGGATGGGTACGCGGCCGACCAGTGACCGGACGCGCGAGAGCCTGTTCAATGTGATCGCCCATGCCGACTGGGCGCCGGCCATCGAGGGGGCGCGGGTGATCGACCTGTTTGCCGGCTCCGGCGCGCTGGGGCTGGAGGCGATGAGCCGGGGCGCGGCCTTCTGCCTGTTCGTGGAAACCGACGCAGCCGCGCGCGGCGCCATCCGAGACAATATCGAGGCGCTGGGCCTGTTCGGCGCGACGCGCCTGCACCGGCGCTCGGCGACGGACCTCGGGCCGAAGCCGGCGGGTGTCGGCGCGCCGTTCGCGCTCGCCTTCCTTGATCCGCCCTATCACAAGGGGCTGGTGCAGCCGGCGCTGGACTGCCTTGCGGGCGGCGGATGGCTGGCGGAGGATGCGCTGGTGGTGGCCGAGACGGGCGCGGACGAGAGGTTGATGTTCCCCGGATGGACGCTGATCGATGCGCGCGAGTATGGCGCGGCGCGGGTGAGTTTTGTGAAGCCGGCCTAGCTCTCCAGAAACTCCTTGCGGATATCGAAGCTCGACTGTTTTGTGCCGACATCTTTCGCGCAGTCTGACAGCCATCGGTCGGCGGTCTCGTAGCCCTTGTCGTGCAATTCAGTGAGGAGGCGCCAGCGGGTGTCGGATTTGGTGGCGAGGTTGTAGCCGATCAGGTCCTGCCCGCCCTTGATGGCGTGGATGTTCAGCCTGCGGTATTTCTTCATCATCGGCTCCTTCAGCATGCCTTCGTCGATGAGGCGCTGGACGAAGGCGATGGCGCGCAGCTCGCCGATGAGGGAGGCGTTGAAGCTGATCTCGTTGAGGCGCTCCTGGATTTCGGCGGCGCGTCTGGGTGTGCCGGGACGCTCCAGCGGATTGAGGATGACCAGCAGCACATCTGCCGGGGCGCCGGAATAAACGAGCGGGAAGAGGCTGGGGTTGCCCATGTAGCCGCCGTCCCAATAGGGTGTGCCCTCGATTTCCACGGCCTGGAAACTCTGCGGGAGGCAGGCCGAGGCGAGCACGGCGTCGGCGTTGATCTCGTCTTTTGAGAAGACGCGCACCCGGCCGGTCTCGACATTCGTGGCGGAGATGAAGAGCTTGAGGCCGGAAGCGTGCACGGCTTCGAAATCGATTTCGGCTTCGACCAGATTGCGCAGCGGATTGTAGTTGAACGGATTGAGGTCGTAGGGGCTGGCGAGGGATTGCAAGGCGGTGGCCATGGCGAAGCCGGCCGGGCCGAAGGCGCCGAGGGCGGAGCTGGCATCCGAGACCTTTCGCCAGAGCGATTCGAGTTCCTTGCGGGCGCCTTCGGGGCCGCCCTTGGCGCGGCCTGCGGCGAAGGCGACGGCGTTGAGCGCGCCGGCGGACGTGGCCGAGATCGCTTCGATATGCAGGCTTTCCTCGCGGGTCAGGCGGTCCAGCACGCCCCAGGTATACGCGCCGTGGGCGCCGCCGCCCTGCAAGGCGAGGCTGAGGGGGCGGGGTTTTCCATTGGCCTTGGCCATGGCGGGGCTCCTTTGCGCGCGCGGCCTGCCCCTGCTAACGGAGTGCGCAGATCACCGCCAGCCCCGGAGACCGGATGCCTGCCCTGCAAGACACGCCTGCCTCCGGCCCGCGCAGCTTGACGATCCAAACGGTCGGCGCGCAGGGCGACGGGCGCGCGCAGGAGAAAGGCGCGTGGGTGAATGTGCCGTTTACCCTGGCGGGGGAGACGGTGCGCGTGGACGGCGCGGGCGAGCGGCTGAAGCTGCTGGAAGTGCTGACGCCTTCGCCGTACCGCACGGCGCCGGCGTGCAAGCATTTCGGGGCGTGCGGTGGATGCACGCTGCAGCACATGGCGCCTGCGCCTTATGCGGATTTCAAGCGTGACCAGATCCTCCGTGCCCTGAGCGCTCGGGGACTGGACGCCGACGTCGCGGAGACCTGGACCACGCCGCCCGGATCACGACGGCGGGCCGCGTTCACGGCGAAGCGTTTGGGCAAGCAGGTGGCCGTCGGCTTTCATGCGCGCAAGAGCCATGAGCTGGTGGCGATCAGCGAATGCCCGGTGGCGCGCCCCGCGATCGTGGCGGCATTGCCGCGGCTGAAGGAGATCGCGGGATATCTGCTGGCAGGCAAGGATGGCATCGGCCTGCTGGTGACGGAGACGGCCTCGGGTCTCGACCTGCACATCACAGGTGTTCCGAAGGACGCAAAGGCGCTCGCCCGTGCGGAGGCGGCGAGCGCGGCGCTGCGGGCGGGGTTTGCGCGCGTGTCCATCGAAGGCGCGGATGTTCTGACCGAGCGGACGCCGAGCCTGCCGGCCGGCGCCGCGCAGCTTTTTCCGCCGCCCGGTGGTTTCCTGCAGGCCAGCGCCGAAGCCGAGGCAGAGATGGAGCGGATCGTGCGCGAACACCTGAAGTTCGCGGCCAGCGTCGCGGACCTTTTCTCCGGATGCGGAACATTCGCGCTGCGCCTCGCGGCCGAATCGAGCGTTCTGGCGGCCGAAGGCAATGCGGAAGCGATCGAGGCGCTGAAGGCGTCGGTGCGGGCGGCGCATGGGCTGAAGCCGGTGACCGCCGAAGTGCGAGACCTGTTCCGCAATCCCTACGGCGCCCGCGAGCTCGCGCGGTTTGACGGCCTCGTGCTGGACCCGCCGCGCGCGGGAGCGTCAGCGCAAGTGGCGGAGATTGCAAAGTCCAACGTGCCGAAGGTTGCCTATGTCTCCTGCGATCCGGCAACGCTGGCGCGGGACCTGCGCATGCTGGTGGACGGCGGTTACCTGATCGTCCGTATACACCCCATAGACCAGTTTCTCTGGTCGGCACATGTCGAAGCGGTCGCGCTGCTGGAACGAAAGTCATGACCGGCAAGCCGCAACCCGCCGTCGGCACAGTCTGCTTCAAGGGCGACGACGTGCTGCTGATCCGCCGGGGCACAAAGCCCTTGGCGGGCGACTGGTCTATTCCGGGCGGGCGCATCGAGTTCGGGGAGCGGGCCGAAGCGGCGGCGCTACGTGAGCTGGCGGAAGAGACCGGGGTGACCGCGCGGCTCGTGGGCCTCGTCGATGTCGTCGACGCGATCTTCACCTCGCGCACGACAGGCGCGGCGGCGCGCCACTATCTGTTGTTCGACTATGCGGCCACGTGGATCTCCGGCGAGCCGGTGGCCGGCGATGACGCGGACCATGCCGAGTGGATCTCACCGGTGCGGCTCGCCGAGCTGCCGCTGTGGGACGAGACGCGGAGGGTGATCGCGGCAGCGAAAGAGATGGTTTCCAAATCCTCCACTTGACCCGCCCTAGCGTCAGGTCTGTGTAGAGGGTCCAGATACCAGAACATTTCCAGGGAGGAACTTTCTTCATGACCTACAAACCCTTCGATCTCAGCGGCAAGGTCTGCGTCGTCACCGGCGGCAACAAGGGCATCGGGCTCGGCATGGTGGAGGCGCTGGCAGCGTCCAACGCGGATGTCGTGATCTGGGGCCGCAAGGCGGATGACAATGCATCCGCCGTGAAATCAGCCTCGAAGCTCGGCACCGGCAAGGTGAAGGCCTGGGTCGTCGATGTCGGCGAGGAAGACCAGGTCGTGAAGGCGATGAAAGAGGCCGAGGAAGAATTCAAGCGCATCGACGCGTGCATCGCGAACGCGGGCGTCGGCCGTGGCTCGCTCGGTTTCGAGACGATGACGCTGGACACCTGGCGCTACAATCAGCGCATCAACTCCGAAGGCGCGTTCTTTACGCTGCGCGAGGCGGCCAAATCGATGGTGGCGCGTGCAAAGGCGGGTGATCCGGGCGGCAGCCTCGTCGGGACGGCCTCGCTGGCCGGCATCGAAGGCGCCGGCCGCAACCAGGCCTACGCCCACACCAAGGGCGGCCTGATCGCCATGATGAACGCCTGCGCCGTCGAGTATGGCCGGTACGGCATTCGCGCGAACTCCATCCTGCCCGGCTGGATCGCCACCGACATGACCGAAGGCGCGCAGGGCAATGACGCCTTCGCGACGAAGGTCATCACCCGCGTGCCGATCCGCCGCTGGGGCGAGCCGGCCGATTTTGGCGGCATCGCGGTCTACCTCGCCTCGGATGCGTCGAAGTATCATTCCGGCGATACGCTGGTCATCGACGGCGGCTACGCGAAGTTCTGATTCGCGCCCACCGCGAGACGCTGAGGCAAAGAAAAAGGCCGCTTCCCGAAGGAAGCGGCCTTATCTTTTAGACCGGAAAACCGATCGCTCTGAGATTACTCAGGAGCGGTTTCGGTGGTCGTTTCGGTCGTCGTTTCGGTCGTGGTGACTGCTTCGACGGCGCCGTCGACGGCTTCGGTCACGACTTCGGTCGTCTCTTCGACGGTTTCGGTCACGACTTCAGCAGCCGGCTCAACGGCTTCAACAACCACTTCTTCGACGGTTGCTTCTTCAGCGGCCGGGGCGGCTTCTTCCGTGGCGCCGCAAGCAGCGAGGACGAGAGCCGAAGCAGCGGCAGCAGCGAGGATCAGTTTTTTCATGATGGTAGTACCCCTGTTGAGATGTTCTTGCGAACGGTTGGCCTTTAACACCACTTCAACATTGCCGAAAGTTAATTTTACAGCTTTGTTGAACCGTCGCGGTTCGGTTGAAGGACACCCTCGCCCGCCTAGGGAAGAGGGCAGTTTCCAGCCGGCGCCGATTACTCGGCAGCGGCTTCTTTGGTAACGCCATTTTCGGCATCTGCTTCGGCCGGGCCAACTTCGCCCTCGGCTTCGACAGGAACCTCAACGGCTTCGGCTTCACCATCGGCTTCAGTGTCCGTGGCATCACCCGCCACTTCGACTTCCACGATCTCACCTTCGACTTCCGGCTCGCCTGCATAGGCGAAACCAGCGAAGAGAATTGCAGCGGCAGCGCTTGCCAACAGTTTGGTCATTCGAGCTACTCTCTCCAGACATCCTGCCCAGCGGGCTTATCCGCGGACGCAGGCGCTCTTGCCCTTTGATCAGGGCCAGATTGCGGCAAAGAAACGATAAATTTGATGAAATTGCGGCACCGAAGGCATTTCGCCAAAGACTCTTGCGTTGACCTTGCGGCGCCAGCCTAAGGATTGGGCATAGAAACCGACCCAACGGAGAGACCCCATGGCGCTGAAAACCCGGCTGACCGACCTGCTGAACGTCCAGCACCCTATCATGCTGGCAGGCATGGGCGGGGTTTCCTATGCGGAAGTCTGCGCCGCGATGTGCAATGCAGGCGGCTACGGCGTGCTCGGCATGGCCGGCACCTCGCCTGCCTTCATCGCCGGCCAGATGAAAAGGGTGAAGGAACTCGCGCCCGGAAAGCCGTTCGGCGTGGACCTGCTGGCCGCCAGCCCCGAGAGCCTCGAGGAATCGGTCGACGTGATCATCAAGGGCGGCGCTGATTCGTTTGTTGCCGGTCTCGGCGTGCCGCTGCCGATCATGGCGCGGCTGAAGGCGGCGGGTGTGAAGGTCATGGTGGTTGGCGGCGCCGTGAAGCACGCGATCAAGGCCGAGGAAGCGGGCTGCGACGCCGTGATTCTCCAGGGCGGCGAAGGCGGCGGTCATACCGGCCTGGTCGGGACGATGCCATTGGTCGCGCAGGCGGTCGAAGCGGTGAAGATCCCGGTGATCGCCGCAGGCGGCATCTATGACGGGCGCGGCCTCGCCGCCGCCCTGGCCCTCGGCGCCGAGGGCGTCTGGATGGGCACGCGCTTCATCGCCTCCGCCGAAGCCCACGCCGCCAACATGTACAAGAACGCCGTGGTCGAGGCGGGCGACACCGACACGACCCGCACGCGCTGCTACTCGGGCAAGCCGATGCGCTGCCGCACCAACGAGTACATCAATGACTGGGAAACCCGCCCCCAGGACATCAAGCCGTTCCCCTTCCAGGCGATCCACTCGACCCAGACCGGCGTGATCGGCGGCATCGGCGGCATCACCGACGAGGCGAAGCTGAACCCGGACACAAGCTGCTTTGCCATGGGCCAGTCGGCCGGCGGCGTGCGCGAAGTGAAGCCGGTGGCGGCCATCGTCAGCGACATCATGCGCGATGCCGAAGCGGCGATTGCCCGGATGTCCGGCTTGCGGGTGAAAGCCAACACGTAAACGCGGCCCGGCTGGCACTGCCCTCGCATCGGCCTATGTTCGCAGGTGGATACGAAGCGAGGCCATGTTGAAACTGGGAACGATCCTTCTCGGCGTGACGCTGGCGGCGGTGCTGCTCGGCGGGTGCTGGCTGTACACGCCGGACAAACCGCGCGCCGTTCTGGAGAAGGCCTATCTCCGGCAGGCCAGCGACATGCTGACGGTGGCGGGCACGCAGCTTCATGTGCGCGATGACGGGCCGAAGGACGCGCCGGCCATCATCCTTCTGCACGGCTTCGGCTCCAGCCTTCATACGTTCGAGCCCTGGGCCGAGGCGCTGAAAGCGGACTACCGCGTCGTGCGGCTCGACCTGCCAGGTTCGGGTCTGTCGCCGCCGGACCCCACCGGCGATTATACCGACACGCGCTCGATCGCCTTGATCCTTGTACTGATGGACCAGCTCGGCATCGACACGGCGGTAGTCGTCGGCAATTCCATAGGTGGACGGATTGCCTGGAACATGGCGGCGGACCATCCGGAGCGCGTATCGAAACTTGTGCTGATTTCGCCGGACGGATTTGCGAGCCCCGGCTTTGCCTATGGCGAGAAGGCCGACGTGCCCGCCGTGATGAAGGCGATGCGCTTCACGCTGCCGAAATCCGCGATCCGGCCGAACCTCGCGGCGAGCTATGGCGACCCGAAACGGCTGACCGAGGCGACGGTCAAGCGCTATCACGACCTGATGCTGGCGCCCGGCGGGCGCGGCGCGCTGCTCGCGCGGATGGAGCAGACCGTGCTGACCGATCCGGTAACGCGCCTGCCGCGGATCAAGGCGCCGGTGCTTTTGCTCTGGGGCAGGAAAGACCGGTTGATCCCGTTCAGCAATTCGGCGGACTATACGAAGCTGCTGCCAGACAGCCGTCTCGTCGCCTTCAAGGACCTCGGCCATGTGCCGATGGAAGAAGACCCCGCGCAGTCACTCGTCCCGCTGCTGGAATTTCTGGCTGAGTAGGCCCCGCGCAAGCAACTTCCGCAAGATTTGTCAAAACGAGTTGTGCCAAGGTTCCTGCAGCAAGGGAGCGCGCAGCGATGGCCGACAGCCCAAACACCAGCCATCCGACCTATTTCGACAGGGTGGAACGCGTACGCGCCCACATTCGCGCGAACCTCGACGAGGACCTCGATCTTGATGTGATCGCCGAAGTCGCCTGCCTGTCGCGCTTCCATTGGCACCGGATTTACCAGGCAATGACGGGCGAGACCGCAGCCCAAACCGTCCGGCGTTTGCGTCTGGCACGGGCCGCCGAAGATCTCGCGCATACCTCGCGGCCCCTGGCGCAGATTGCGGAGCGGGCGGGATACGCCTCCCAGTCTGCATTCACACGGGCGTTTGCCGCAGCGCATGGACTCGCGCCGGCCGCATTCCGGATCGCCGGCATGCACGCCGCCCTTCAGCAGGCCATCTCGGAGGACAATGCCATGGCTTTCAACATCGACATCCGCACGCTTCCCGTCCGGCCTGCGGTCGGGCTGCTACACAAGGGGGCCTTCAACGAGATCGGTGACGCCTTCGAGCGATTGTTCGGCCTGCTGGGCGCGCATGGACTTACCCCGCATGTGCGTAGCCCATTCGGCCGCTATCGTGAAGGCCCGGACGGCGTTCCGGTGGACGAGCTGCGATCGCATGCGTGTGCGTTCACGGACATCCGGATTGAACCGCCATCGCCGCTTGAAGCGTTCGATGCTGGCGGCGGAACCTATGCGGTCCTGACCTACAAGGGACCCTATTCGGCGATGAAACCCGCCTATGACTGGTTATTCGGCGTCTGGCTCCCGAATTCCGGGCGTGAACCGCGCGACGAACATGTCCTCGAAATCAATCTCAACACGCCGATGGATTCGCCGCCTTCCGAACTGCTGACCGAAATCTGCCTGCCGCTGGAGGACTGACCATGGCCCGGAAAAGCTGGACCGAAAGGGTCAACGATGCGCGCCCTCACGAAGTAAAACCTTGTGCGAAGGATTTTGCCGACATCAAGCGCGGGCAACGGATGTTGCTGACGACCGCCCGGGATGTGGCCGGCGCCTTGCGGACAATACCGCGCGGTCAGGAAGTGGACATGAAGACCCTGCGGGCGCATTTGGCGCGCGCGTTCCAGGCAGAGATGGCGTGCCCTGTCGTCACCGGCATCCATTTGCGGGCGGTGGCGGAAATGGTGGGCGAGCAACTCGACGCCGGTGTCCCGCCGCGCGACGTCGTGCCGGTGTGGCGCGCCATGCCGGAAGGCGCGCCGATCTGGAAGCGGATCGAGAACGGCCGTTCAAGGCTCGCGGCGCAGCGCAAAGCGGAAGGCCTGCCCGTCTAGAGCCAGCCGCGCCATTTGAAGAAGAGGTAGGGCAGCACGGCCGACATCACCATGAGCGCAAGAGCGATCGGGTAGCCATAGGCCCAGTCCAGCTCCGGCATGTACTTGTAGTTCATGCCGTAGATCGACGCGATGAGTGTGGGCGGCAGGAACACCACGGCGGCCACCGAGAAGATCTTGATGATCGCCGTCTGCTGGATGTTGATCATGCCGAGCGTGGCATCGAGCAGGAAGTTGATCTTCTGCGTCAGGAAACCGGCATGGTCGCGCAAGGCCTGGACGTCGACGGCGAGGGTCTTGATCCGGTGGTCGATGGTCTTGCCGGGCTTGCGCTCCGAAGCCAGTGAGGAGTCGAAGGCCAGCAGGCGTTGGAGCGAGATCAGGCTGTCCTGGATTTTCGAGATCAGGTCACCCTTGTGACCCACTTCCACCAGCACCGCCTGGAAGTCGCATTGGCGCGCGTTGGGGGTGCTCGATTTGGCCTTGGCTTCCTTGGCTGCTGCCGCGTGGCGGACGCTGGCGGGCGCCTGCGTGAAGAAAACCTTTTCGGACAGCATGTCGAGATCGTGACCTGCCCGTTCGAGCAGGTCGCCGATCCGCTCGATGATCCCTTCCAGGATGCCGATCAGGATCTGGTCGGCCGAATAGGTTCCGGATTTCAGGCAGCGCGCGACGAACGCGTCGATTGCCCTCGGTTCCTCGTAGCGCACCGTGATCACCTTATCGCCCGTGAGGATGAAGGTGATGGGCGAGACTTTTACCATGTCATCGTCGGTACGAGACAGCATGTTGGCGGTCAGGAAGTGTGCCCCGTCTTCAGAATAGAGACGGCTCGACAGCTCGATCTCGCTCATTTCCGCCAAAGTTGGCACGCCGATCCCGAAAGCGCGCTCAAGCGCGCTTTCCTCGTCGCGGGTTGGACGCAGCACATCAACCCACACCGCCGTGTCGAGCGCGCCGAGGTGTTCGCCGTCCAGCACGAACTTTCCGGACGCATTGGAATAAGTACGGATCATGCAGGCCTCGGCAACCGGTCTTGAGCTTGCCCACGTCTGCGGCAAGTCGCGCCCGGTTGCAACGCGGCGAGCGCCTCTAGCGGGCCGGCGTCAGGCGCAGCAGGCGGGCGCCGTCGTCGTCCTCAAGCACGTAGACCGAGCCGTCCGGGGCTTCCTCTACCTCGCGCACACGCTTGCCCCAGGTGTAGCGCTCCGCTTCGGCGGCCGTGCCATCCGGCTGGATCTCGACCCGCACCAGAGCTTTTGACGACAATCCGCCGATCAGCGCATTGCCTTTCCAGTCAGAAAAGAGGCTGCCGTTATAGATATCGAGGCCGGCAGGGCTGATGGCAGGCACCCAGTAGGCGGCGGGCGCGGCGAATTCGGGGCGCGTGGCATGATCCGGAATATCCCGGCCATCATAGTGGTCGCCGTTCGAGACTTCCGGATAGCCGTAATTCTGTCCACGGACGATCAGGTTCAGCTCGTCACCATGCTTCGGACCCATCTCGTGAACCCACAGCTTGCCATCGGGACCGAAGGCGATGCCGAGCGGATTGCGATGGCCGAGGGTCCAGACTTCTGCCGCCGGTCCGCCCTGGCTGACAAACGGATTGTCGGACGGCACGCTGCCATCGAGATTGAGGCGAACGACCTTGCCGAGCGTCGAGCCCATATCCTGGGCAGGCGTGAACTTCTGACGCTCCCCGGACGTGATGAATAGGTGGCGATCCGACGAAATGGCAAGGCGGTGGCCATAGTGGCCATTGCCGGGCACGGAGTCGAACTGGCGCCAGATGACGCTCCGGTCACGGAGGATACCGCCGGTCTCGGTCAGTTCAAGTGTCGCAAGCTCAACGGCTGCGCCGGACAGCTCTGCATTGTCGGCATCGCGCTCGACATAGGATATGTAGACCTGCCCCGTTGTCGCAAAATCCGGGTGCAGGATGATATCACCCAGGCCGCCCTGGCCTTTCGCCTCGACGCCAGGTCCGCCGGTCACATTTCCGGTTTTTGTACCATCGGCCTTCAGCAGCCAGATCGTCCCGGCTTGCAGCGTCACCAGCGCGCGTCCGTCCGGCAGGAAGGCCATGGCCCAGGGACTGTCGAACGTTTCCAGTTCCTCGGCCTGCAGGACGGTACCGCTGGTCCCGGTGATCTGGAATCCGGCTTCGGCGCCAGACTCTGCAGCAGGCTCTACCGTATCCGTTGCCGGGCTGGCGCAGGCCGCGAGCACAAGGACAGACGCGGCGGCTGCAAGGGCAGTCCATTTCAGATGGGTCATGGCTTTCTCCGTTGGCGGATCAACGCGCGGCAAATGCCGCAGGTTCCACAAGATGTTTCATCGGTTTTCCCGCCAGATAGAGCGTCAGATTGGCAAGGAAAGTCTCGTCCGCACCGGCGACGGTGCCCGGCGTGTCGGAGCTGTCATGCGGCGTGATCACGATCCTCGGGTGGCTCCAGAGCGGACTTTCCGCCGGCAGCGGCTCGGTGCGGGTCACATCCAGCGCCGCGAAGGCTGGCCGGCCGCCGTCCAGCGCCGCGATCAGCGCATCTTCATCCACCAGCGCGCCGCGGCCCAGGTTCATGAAAAGGGCGTCCGGCGTCATCGCCGCAAAGAAGGCCGCGTTGGCCATGTTCTCGGTTTCGGGCGTGTGCGGCGGGCAGAGCAGAACCACATCGGCGCGCGGCAATTCCGAGAGCAAGCTGTCCGGATGGGCAATCCGGGCGGCGCCGTCAGCGGGACCCGGCGAGCGGCGCAGACCCGTCACCTCGCCGCCCAGCGCCGTGACCCGCCGGCCCACCGCCTGTCCGATCGAGCCGTAGCCGACCACCAGCCAGCGTGAGCCGCGAATCTCCCGTGCCCGCACCCGTTGCCATTTGCCTTCGGCCTGCAAAGCCCGGTGGCCGGGGCCGTCGCGCAGGCAGTCCAGCGCCTGCCAGAGGGCCCATTCGGCCATCGATTCGGCCTGCGTGTGATTCGTCGTGTAGAGGCGCGCCTTCTGGCCGATCATCATCAGGGCCGGGTTCTCGATGCCGGCGGCGGCGGACTGGAACCAGTCGAGCGACGGGCTTTTGAGGATGGCCGTCATGTAGTCGCGCACGACCCAGGAGAAAAAGGCGTCGGCATTTCCAAACGCGATGTCCAGCGGCGGCACGGTCTCCAGCGCCGCGCTGGTCCAGCCGTCATGGGCATTTCCGGCGTCATCCATCGTGACAAAGCAAACAGCGGCTTCCAACCCCTTGAGCCGGGGGCGAAGGCGCGCGAATGTCCGCGCATGAAGAAGACATGTTTTCATGCCCTCGTGCTTAGCCTTGCCTTGGGCAGTGGCACAAGCGCCGCGCAATCCGGCCTGCCCGCGCGCGGGCCGGATTACTTCCGTGACGCCGCCGACCTGGCAGGCATTCTCGGCTCGGCCCACGCCATCCGGGTGCGCTGCAATGGCCGGGATGACCAGTACTGGCGCCGCTACATGGCGGACCTGCTTGCCTTTGAGGCCCCGGAAGCCGGCAACCTGCGCTCCTCGCTGGTGCGGGCGTTCAACGACGCTTTTTCCGACACCAGTGACGATTTCGAGATCTGCGACCCAATGGCGGTCGCGGCCGAGGCACGGTTCGCCGAGCGCGGCCAAGAGATCGCGACGCGGATGGCGACCTTCTATTTCCCGAAACGGGAACGCAGCGGCAGGGGATTTGAATGATGCGCACCTTACTCGCAGGCGGCCTCGGCGCCTTGATGCTCTCGGCGTGTGCCCTGTTCGAGGCGGCGCCGGAAATGCCTGCCGTCGGCATCCCGCTTGACCTTGAAGCGGCGCCGATGCCCGGCCCGGTGACCGGGACCGTAATCGAGAACGAAGCCTACCCGAAAATGGGCCAGCGGCCAGAAAGCGGCCACCCGATCGCCGCGCGCTCGGCGGTCGTCGCGCCCAATGGCGCGGCTGCCACCGCCCACCCGCTGGCAACTCAGACCGCGCTGGATGTGCTGAAGGCCGGCGGCTCGGCGGTAGACGCCGCGATTGCCGCCAACGCCATGCTGGGCCTCGTCGAGCCCACCGGCAACGGCATCGGCGGCGATCTCTACGCCATTGTCTGGGATCCCAAGACGCAGACGCTCTACGGCTATAACGGCTCTGGCCGCGCGCCGATGGACGCAACCCTCGCGGATGCCCAGGAAAAGGCGGACAAGTTTGCCGAGGGCAAGAAGCTGCCCTCCTTCGGCACGATCACCGTCACCGTGCCCGGCACGGTGGATGGCTGGTTTGCGCTGCACGAGAAGTTCGGCAAACGTCCGATGGCGGACAATCTGGCGCCGACCATCCGCTACGCCCGCGAAGGCGCGCCGATCCCGGAAATGATCGCCTGGTACTGGTCGCGCGGCCCCCTGCGCTTTGAGCCGGCCTTCGCACGCGGCGAACTGGAAGAATTCGAGAACGCGAAGAAGCTCTACTTCAGCCCCGCACCGGTGGCCGGTTCGCTGTTCCGCAATCCGGACCTCGCCAACACGCTGGAGAGTCTCGGCAAGAAGGGACGCAACGAGTTCTACAAGGGCATCATGGCCAGGAACATGGCCGCCTATCTCGGCCGCATCGGCGGCAAGCTCGACTATGATGACTTCAGCGCCCACAAGGGTGAATGGGTGGAGCCGATCTGCGTCGAATACCGCCAGGAAGTGGCCGTCTGCGAACTCGGACCGAACACGCAAGGTGTTGCGGCCTTGCAGATGCTCCAGATGCTCGAGAGGTTCGACCTCAAATCCATGGGCTTCGGCTCTGCGGATGCGCTGACTGCCATGGTCGAAGCCAAGCGCCTCGCCTTTGCGGACCGGGCGCTGGGCTACGCGGACCCTGAATTCTCGGGCATAGATCCCTCCATCTTCGTGGCTCCCGGCTACAATGCAGGACGCGCCGAAGCGATCGACGTCAAGAAAGCCGCGCCGTCCGTTGCTCCGGGTACAGAGGTTACCGACGCCGCCTTGCGCGATGGTGACACGACTTACCTGACCGTTGCCGACAAGGACGGCATGATGGTCTCGCTGATCCAGTCGAACTATCGCGGCATGGGCTCGGGCCTGGTGCCGGACGGGCTCGGCTTCATGTTCCAGGACCGGGGCGAACTCTTCAGCCTCGATCCGGACCATCCGAACGTCTACGCCCCCGGCAAGCGCCCGTTCCAGACGATCATTCCGGCCTTCGCCCTGAAGAAGGACTATCCGAGCTGCCAGGTCCGCGCGACCGCGCCGGAGCTTGCCTGCCCGTATGAGCCCTGGCTCGCCTTCGGCCTGATGGGCGGTGCGCTGCAACCGCAGGGCCATGTGCAGATCATCACCAACCTCGTTGATTTCGGGATGGGCCTGCAGGAAGCCGGGGACGCTGCGCGCTGGGAGCATGATGGCGGCTGCGAGCCGACGAACAAGCTTGGCGACGACTGCAATGTGGGCACCGGCAAGGTGATGCTCGAACGCGGCCTCGCCGACGCCGCCGCAGAACTTGAAGCACGCGGCTACACGGTCGAGTGCTGCGAAGCCAACTATGGCGGCTACCAGGCCATCATGCGCGACTTCGACAACGGCACATGGATCGCCGCCACCGAAATGCGTAAAGACGGCAGCGCGGATGGGTATTGACCTTCCCGCGGAGGCGCCCCGCGACTGCCCTCTCTGCCCGCGCCTCGTGGCGTATCGTGAAGCGGTGCGCGCCAAGGAACCCACCTGGTTCAACGGCGCGGTGCCGAGCTTCGGCAGTGAGACGGCCGAGCTTGTCATCGTCGGCCTGGCGCCTGGCGTGACGGGAGCCAACCGCACCGGCCGACCGTTCACGGGCGATTGGGCGGGCGACCTGCTCTATGCCACGCTCGACAAGTTCGGCTTCTCCAAGGGCACCTACGCCGCCGATCCCGGCGACGGCTTGAGGCTGAGCCGCGCGATGATCACCAACGCCGTGCGCTGCGTGCCGCCGGAGAACAAGCCGGTGGGTGAGGAGATCAACACCTGCCGGCCCTTCCTGCAGGCGCGCCTTGCCGCGCTGCCGAAGCTGAAGGTCATCGTCTGCCTCGGCAAGATCAGCCATGATTCCACGCTGCGCGCGCTGGGCGTGAAGCTCGGTCCACATCCTTTCGGGCATGGCACCCGATATGATGTGTCCGTGAACGGACGGCCGGTGGTACTGCTCTCCTCCTACCATTGCTCGCGGTACAACACGAATACCGGCCGCCTGACCGCGGCGATGTTCGAAGACGTCTTCGCTGCCGCGAAGGAAGCCCTTGGCTAAAGGCCCGGCATTGGCCACTCTGACGCCATGGAAACGCTCGTTGATCTTGCCGCGCTCGCGAACTGGATGGATGCTCAGGGCCTCGGGTCCGGGCCGCTGGACGATGTCCAGCGCCTCGCCGGCGGCACGCAGAACATCCTGCTGAAATTCTCCCGCGCCGGCCGGTCATATGTCCTGCGCCGCCCGCCGCCCGTGCTACGGGCCAATTCCAACGAGACGATGCGCCGCGAGGCGCGCATGCTGGCCGCCCTCAAGGGCACGAATGTTCCGCATCCGGAGCTGATCGCCGCCTGCCCGGACGAGACTGTCCTCGGCGCCGCCTTCTACCTGATGCAGCCCATCGACGGTTACAACCCGAGCACCGGCCTGCCCGAACCCTTTGCCTCCTCGCCGCAGCTGCGCCATCAGATGGGTCTTTCGCTTGTCGACGGCATCGCCGCCCTTGGCGCGCTGGACTATGTCGCCCTTGGTCTCACCGGTCTCGGCAAGCCGGACAACTATCTGGAACGCCAGGTCGGCCGGTGGAAGGCGCAGCTGGAGAGCTATGCCGAGTTCCCCGAATGGGATGGCCTGAAGGACCTGCCGGACATTGACGGCGTCAGCCGCTGGCTGGAAGAACACCGTCCACGGACATTCACGCCTGGCATCATCCACGGCGATTATCACCTCGCCAACGTGATGTACCGCTTCGATGCCCCGCGCCTCGCCGCCATCGTGGACTGGGAACTGACCACCATCGGCGATCCGCTGCTGGATCTCGGCTGGCTGCTCGCCACCTGGCCGGAAGGCGAAGGCAGCGCCGTGACCGTGACGCCCTGGGAAGGCTTTCCGTCTGCGGACAAACTCGTCGCCCATTACGCTAAGCAGACGACGCGCGACCTCTCCCAGATACATTGGTACGGCGTGCTGGCCTGCTACAAGCTCGGCATCATCCTCGAAGGCACCTATGCCCGCGCCTGCGCCGGCAAGGCGCCGAAAGCCACCGGCGACCAACTCCATGCCAGCACCATCGGCCTGCTGGAACGCGCCAACCGCTGGATCCGATAAGCCCCGCACAAAGGACATGTCCCATGAAAGCCCTCGTCTATCGCGGCCCGCGCGACATCGCCTACGAGACAATGAAGGACCCCGAACTCCACGATGACCGCGACGCGATCATCAAGGTCGACAAGTGCGCCATCTGCGGCAGCGACCTGCACATCTATCATGGCGAAACTTTCTCCGAGGACACAGGCTATTGCGTCGGCCACGAGGCGGTCGGTGAAGTGGTGGAGATCGGCCGGGGCGTTCGCCAGCTGAAAGTCGGCGACAAGGTGATGATCTCGGCGGCGGTGGGCTGCGGCCAGTGCCGTTCCTGCCTCGCCGGCATCGTCAACAGGTGCGAGAACAATGCGGCCGGTTGCTACGGCCTCTCGTCCAGGCTCCAAGGCTGTCAGGCCGAAGGCGTGCGCGTGCCCGCAGCCGATTTCAATGCCCAGAAAATCCCGGACGGGATCTCCGCCGATCAGGCCCTGATGATGACCGACGCGCTCGCCACCGCCTGGTTTGGCGCGCGCAATGCCGACATCCAGCGCGGCGCCACGGTCGCTGTCGTCGGTCTCGGCCCCATCGGCCTCCTGGCCGCAGAAGCCGCCTTCATCATGGGCGCCGCGCGCGTGTTCGGCATTGACCTCGTGGAGGGCCGCCGCGCCATGGGCCGCGCCTTCGGCATGGAAACACCGGACCCCGCGATTGCGCGCGAATACATCGCCGAGGCGACCAAAGGCCGGATGTGCGACAGCGTCATCGAAGCGGTCGGGCACTCCGCCACCATCCGCGCTTCACTCGGGCTCGCCGGGCGCCGCGCAACGGTCTCGGTGGTCGGCGTGAACCAGGATCGCAGCTTTGACTTCCCGATGTCGAAAGCCTTCGGCATGGGCCTGACCTTCCGTATCGGGACATGTTCGGTGCCGCAGGAATGGCCGGAGCTGATCCCGCTGGTCCAGTCGGGCCGCATCAAGCCGGAACGCTATATCAGCCACACCCTTCCGCTCTCGGACGGAAAACACGCCTACGATATCTTCGACCGCCGCGTCGATGGCGCGATGAAGATGGTGTTCGATATGGGGCTTTAGATTGGTCGCAAATTCTTGCGCTCAACCGGTGCCCACTTGAGCGGAACCTGCTCTAGCCCCCCTTGAGGATCCGCGCTTTATCCCGGGCCCAGTCCCGCTTGGCTTCGTTCTCGCGCTTGTCATGCGCCTTGCGGCCGGTGGCGACGCCGATCAGCAGTTTCGCGCGGCCCTTGTCGTTGAAGTAGAGCTTCAGCGGCACGATCGTGCGGCCCGCCCTTTCGACTTCCTGCGACAGTTTCGAAAGCTGGCGCTTCGAGACCAGCAGCTTCCGCTTGCGGCGCGGCTCATGGTTGAAGCGGTTGGCGCCCGCATAGGTCTGGATCTCGGCATTGATCAGCCACAGCTCGCCCTGTTCGACCGAAGCATACGCCTCCGCGATGTTGGCCTTGCCGTCGCGCAGGGATTTCACTTCCGAGCCGACCAGCATCACACCGGCCTCAAGCGTATCCTCCACGGAATACTCGCGGCGGGAGCGCCGGTTCTCGGCGACCATCCCGTCGGTGCGGCCCTTGACGGCTGGGGTTTTCGGCTTGGTGGCCATCGTTCTAGATATTCACGCCGGCATGGCGCAGCGCCGCGTCGATCTGCGCGCGGGCCTCGGCGTCCGGCAGCGTGATCGGCAGGCGCACCTCGTCCGTGCACAGACCCATCCGCGACAGTGCATACTTCGCGGGTCCCGGAGAAGGCGAGCAGAACATCGCGCGGTGCAGCAGCACGAGGCGCTGGTTGATCGCGCGCGCGGTTTCGAGGTCGCCGTCATCGAACGCGGCATGCATCGCAGCGCAGGCTTCCGGCAGCACGTTGGCGGTCACCGAAATACAGCCCGCCCCGCCCATTGCCCGGTGCGCCAGCGCGCTCGAGTCTTCGCCCGACAGCTGGATGAACTGTTCGTCCGGCCCGATGAGATGGCTGTGCAGCGCCACGCGCTCCATCTCGTCGCTCGCATCCTTGATGCCGATGACGTTCGGCAGCGCCGCCAGCGCCGCCACGGTCTGCGGCATCAGGTCGACGATCGTGCGCCCCGGCACGTTGTAGAGGAACACCGGCAGGGCGACCGCATCGTTGATCGCCTTGAAGTGGGCAAACAGCCCTGCCTGGTTCGGCTTGTTGTAGTATGGGCAGACGACGAGCGCGGCGTCCGCGCCGACCGCCTTGGCGTGGCGGACGAGGTCAATCGCCTCTTCGGTCGCGTTCGAGCCCGCGCCCGCGATCACCGGCACCCGGCCGGCGGCGACTTCAACACAAAGTGAGACGACCGCCTTGTGCTCCTCGGTCGACAGCGTGGACGTCTCCCCGGTCGTGCCCACCGGCACCAAAGCGGCGGAACCACCGGCAATCTGGCGCTCCACGAGCGCTGCAAAGGCGGTCTTGTCCACAAGGCCATTCCGGAAAGGAGTGACAAGCGCAGGAATGGAACCGGAGAACATCTTAATATTGCCAGTTTTTCAGGGATTCGTTTCAGGAAATCGTGGGAAAGGCGTGCTAGGCTGCACAGCTTGGATTGTCACGCTTTGGTACAGAAATAAACATAGGCTGTTATGACCCTTACCCGGAATTTCGCAGTATTTGTGTCGATGGCGGCGCTCCTGGCCGGCGCAGCCGTCGCAGCCGCGCCCGAGACCCCAAGCCTGAAACCGGGGAAAAACCTCCCCGTTCAGGCACCCGAAACCGTGTTGTCCGTTAATACGTCCACCCCGGTCTTGTCGGCGGCGCCCACCACGCCGCTCCCCGTGCTCAGCCAGAAATCCGGCAGCGTGCTCTACCTTGCCCGCGCCCTCAGCGCCGCCGAACGCAACCAGTGGACCGAGCTGTCCGCCCTGCAATACGCCGCGCCCGATCCGGTCCTCAAGAATCTCATCATGTGGAAGCGCGCCAGCGAAGGCGTGCCCGGCATGACGTTTGACGAGCTGAACCTCGCCCTCACCATGCTGGAGGGCTGGCCGCAGACCTCCAAGATGCGCCAGCGCGCCGAGGAGATCATCGAACTGTCGGCGCTTGATGCCCGTGCGCGGGTCGAGTGGCTGGACAAGTCCGGCCCGCAGACCGGCGCCGGCAAGGTCGCGCTGGCCAACGCCCTGCGCGAAGTGGGCGACCGCACGCGCTCCGACACTGTCATCAAGGATGTCTGGCGCAACCACTCCCTCGAGAACGACCTGCAACGCGTCGTCCTCGCCCGCTATGGCCAGACGCTCAGCCAGGACGATCACCGTGCCCGCGCCGATTTCCTGCTCTGGACCGGCCAGACCAGCGCCGCCGAAGGCCTGAAGCCCCAGCTCGCCGCTGACTACCGCAAGCTCGTCGATGCGCGCGTCGCCCTCGCCAAGCGCACCAAGGCCGTGGATGCCGCCATCCAGGCGGTGCCGGACCATCTTCAGACCCACCCGGGCCTTCTTTATGAACGCGCCAAATGGCGCCGCCAGAAAAAGGTCGACGGCGTCTCGGACCTGCTGCGCCAGATCGACGGCAAGGACGTGCCGGCAGCCGGCCGCGGCAAGCTCTGGGACGAGCGCGCCATCGCCACGCGCGAAGAACTGAAGCTGCGCAACTATACCCGCGCCTACCAGCTCGCCGCGCCGCACGGCATGAACACGGGCGCCGACTTTGCCGACGCCGAATGGCTTGCCGGCTGGATCGCGCTGCGCCTCAACGGCGACGCCACCCGCAGCCTCGGCCACTTCGAGACGATGACGGCCGGTGTCTCCAGCCCCGTCAGCCTCGCGCGCGGATATTACTGGACAGGGCGCGCCCGCGACGCGCTGGGCCAGGCCGAGCCTGCCCTCGCCGCTTACGGCGCCGCCTCGACACACAAGTACACCTATTACGGCCAGCTCGCCTCCGAGCGGATGGGCGACAAGAAGGTCGATCTCGGCGCGCCGCCTGTTCCGACGGCGGAGGAAATCGCCCGCTTCAACGCCATGCCGGTCGTGCAAGGCATGCGCCTCCTCGGCGAGGCCGGCGAGACCGAGAGCTTCCGTCACTTCGCCTTCTTCCTGGATGACCAGCTCACGAACCCGGTCGACTACGAACTGCTCTCGGACCTGACCAACCAGTTCACGTCCCCGGATGTCGGCGTGCGCGTCGGCAAGGCGGGACTTCAGAAAGGCGTGGTCGCTCCGCGCGCCGCCTATCCCGTGCTCAATCCCGCCATCAGCCGCAAGCCGGATGTCGAGCGCGCGTTCGTGCTCGCGATCACCCGGCAGGAGAGCGAGTTCAACCCGAAAGCCATGAGCCCCGTCGGCGCCCGCGGCCTGATGCAGTTCATGCCCGCCACCGCCCGCAACGAGGCGCGCCTGCGCGGCATGCCTTACCAGCAGTCCTGGCTGACGGATGATCCGGCCTACAACATGACGCTCGGCGGCCTGCACCTCGACACGTTGCTCAAACAGTTCGGCGGCAGCTACATCATGACCGCCGCCGCCTACAATGCCGGCCCCTCACGCCCCAACCAGTGGGTGCGCGATTACGGCGACCCCCGCACCGGTCAGATCGACCCGATCGACTGGGTGGAATTCGTGCCCTTCTCCGAGACCCGCAATTACATCCAGCGCGTCCTCGAGAACATTCAGGTCTACCGCCACCGCCTCTCTGGTGAGCCCGAAGACATCCGCCTCAGCGAAGACCTGAAGCGCGGCCGCAAGTAAGCAAGGCTGTTGACCGCGCGGGCCTTGGCGCGCGCACGACAAAAACCGGCCTTGCGCGCTGGCGCTCCCGATGCTCAGAACAGGGTGAGCTGTGGGAGCGTATCTGGTGTCCATTCTGAAATCTCTGTCGGCCCGCGTGCTGATCGCGCTGGCCTTGGGTCTCGGCATCGGTGCCTTCCTAGGCAGCAGCGGCAATCTGCCCGGCTGGCTGGCCTCGACCACCGAAGCCATCGGCTCGCTCTGGCTCGGCTTCCTGCAGATGACCGTTATCCCGCTGGTCTTTGCGCTTCTGGTCGTCGGCGTTGCGGCCGTCTCCGATGCCATGTCCGCCGGGCGGCTGACCGCGAAGGCCCTCGCCTGGTTTGCGGGCCTGCTGGCCGGCGCCATCGTGCTGACCTTACTCGTCTATGAAGCCGTGCTCGCTGCCTGGCCGGTGGATGCCGAAAGCGCCCGCCTGCTGGTCGCAGGCGCCACGGGCGCCAATGCCCCACCGCCCCAGGCCATCGAGTTCGGCGCCTGGCTGAAATCCCTGGCGCCCTCGAACCCGGTTGCCGCGGCTGCCGGCAATGCCATCCTGCCGCTGGTGATCTTTGCGCTGTTCTTCGCCTTCGCGGTCACCCGCCTGCCGGATCATCAGCGCACGATCCTTGTACAGATGTTCGATGCTGTCGCCGACGCGATGATCGTCATCGTCAAATGGGTTCTGCTCGCCGCTCCGCTCGGCGTCTTCGCGCTCGCGCTGACGCTCGGCCTGCGCAGCGGACTTGGCGCCACAGGCGCACTCTTCCACTATGTCCTGCTCGTCTCCGCAGGCTGCATTGTCACTGCGCTCGCCTGCTACCCGCTCGCCGCCCTCTTCGGCCGTGTTGGCCCGCTGCGGTTCGCCCGCGCGATTGCCCCGGCGCAGGTCGTCGCGTTCTCGACCCAGTCGTCGATCGGCACGCTGCCGGTGATGGTCGAATGCGCCCGCAAGAACCTCGACGTGCCGGAGCATGTCGCCGGCCTCGTCCTGCCGCTCGCCGTCGCCGTGTTCCGGCTGACCAGCCCGGTCGCCAATCTCGCAGTCGTCCTCTTCATCTGCCATGTCTCCGGCATCCAGCCGACACCGGCCCAGTTCGCCGCCGCCGGACTCGTGGCCTTCGCAGTCTCGATCTCGTCGGTCGGCCTGCCTGGTCAGCTCAGCTTCTTCGTCTCGGTTGCGCCGATCTGCCTCGCCATCGGCGCGCCTATCGAACTCCTCCCGCTGCTCCTCGCCGTCGAAGTCATCCCGGACATCTTCCGCACCGTCGGCAACGTCACCGCCGACCTGATGGTCACCACGATCCTCAACCGCGGCGACAAGGGCGTGCGCGTCATCGCGCCGGAAACGGCTTAGCCCCTTCCCCCCACTCTCCCATGCCGCTACGCTGTAGCCGGAATGCTCCATAAGTCGGGCTGACTTATAGAGTCTTTTGTGGACGGTTCATGGACTGGGGAACGGCGATGAAATCAGCTTTCAAGACAGCGCTTCTGGCGGGCGGCATTGCCCTTCTCGCGGCCTGCGGCAACGAAACCGGCACAGGCCCCGGCGGCGCGGATGGCAGCGCTGCGGCCTCCGGTGACGCGGCAATCGCGTCCGTCGCCGGCATGCCCGAGGGACCTCTTCGGGTCGCCGACGCCGATCTCGTGGCCTTGTACAAGCAGCTTCACGCGGCGCCGGAACTCTCCTTCAAGGAATCGGCCACGTCCGCCCTCCTCGCGGCGGAACTCAAGTCGCTCGGCTTCTCCGTCACCGAAGGCATCGGTGACGCCTGGGTGAAGGAAAAGTCGATGCGCGACTATGGCGAAGTACGTCCCGGCGTCGGCGGCTACGGCGTCGTTGGCGTGTTCGAGAACGGTGACGGCCCGGTCGTCCTCGTCCGCGCCGACATGGACGCGCTTCCCGTTCCCGAAAACACCAATCTTCCTTTTGCTTCCAAGGTTGTTGCTGAAACATGGACCGGCGTTGAAAGCCCGGTCATGCATGCGTGCGGCCATGATGTGCACATGACCGTCTGGGTCGGCACCGCCCGCCGCCTGATCGCGGAGAAGGACAAGTGGAAGGGCACGCTGGTGATGATTGCTCAGCCAGCGGAGGAAATTGGTCTCGGCGCGCAGGCGATGCTGGCCGAAGGACTCTACTCGAAATTCCCGCAGCCGGATTACAACATCGCCCTGCACGTCTCTGCCGGTGCGCCGGCCGGGACCGTGTCCTATTCCTCCGGCTTCGCGCTCGCTAACGTCGACAGTGTCGACATCAAGGTCAAGGGCGTCGGCGGCCACGGCGCCTATCCGCAAACGACCGTCGATCCGATCCTGATTGCGAGCCATATCGTCGTCGCGCTGCAGAGCCTTGTCTCGCGCAATACCAATCCGTTGGATTCCGCTGTGGTCACGGTCGGCTCGATCAAGGCCGGCGCCAAGCACAACATCATCCCGGACGAAGCTGAACTGCTGATCACCGTGCGCTCCTACGAAGACAAGACGCGCCAGATGCTGCTCGACGGCATCAAGCGCATCGCCGAAGGCCAGGCCGCCGCCTTTGGCGCGCCGCCGCCAGAGGTTACCATCGAGAGCGACTATACGCCCGCGACCTATAACGATCCGGACCTGACCGCCCGCGCCATGAAGGCGGTGTCGAAGGAACTCGGCGACGCCAACGTGCGCGCCGTTCCCCCCGTCATGGGCGGCGAGGATTTCAGCCAGTTCGCGCGCACCGAAGAAAAGATCCCCGGCGTGATCTTCTGGCTCGGCGTCGTCGAGCCTGAACGTTACGCGGCCTCGCAAACCGACGGCATGCCGCTCCCCTCGCTCCATTCCCCGCTCTTCGCCCCCGACTACGACCCGGCGATCGCGACCGGCGTCGACGCGATGACCAGCGCGGTGGTGGAGCTGTTCAAGGACTAATTTTCGGATTCGCGACTCACACCCTTCCCAATTGGGTTAACCAATGGTTAGTTTCTCGCAGAGCGGGAAACGGGGGCGGCTGTGGGCGACAAGGCGGAACAGGAAAACTACAAATGGCGCGGTCGCCAGCGGCTCGGACCGGTTCACGAGCTGGAGATACTGGTCATTGCATTCCTGCTCGCGGGTACAAGCACCTACTTTGCCGCGCAGGATCTGACCGGCGACCGGCCCTTCCAGAGTTTTCTGGAAACGGCTGGGTTTATCGCGGCCCTCCTGGCTGCTCATGTTATCTGCGGAGTTCTACTCGTCCAGCGCAGCTGGGAAGATACGCCCAAGACGCATGATCCGGGAACGGAGGAACGTCCTGGCTTCTTCGGAGCATTTTTCTGGATGGGAGGTCTTCTTGCCCTTCTTGCCTGGAGTGCATTCGGAAAATCCTTCCCGGCGTTCTCTTTTCCGTGGGCCATCGAGACTTGGGACTGGAGAGCGACCGCACTTTTTCTGGCCTCACTCGGCGCCGCATTCGCGCCGCTCTGTTACGGTTACCATCTCGTTGCGCTTGAAGCGATGAACACCCGGAAAACCAAGAGCTACCTAGTCGATCCGGATGGGCCTGTTGGTTCCATGACGATACTGGCAACCGCCGCAATCATCCTGATCGTCGGCGCGGGCGCTTGGGCGGCGGGACAGCGCATGTTTTCGATAACCGGCTACTTCGGACTGTTGTCGATGGCGGTTGTCGTGTCTGCTTTCTTGTCGTTCATCGTGTTTGCCAACATTGCAGGCTTCAAAGCTTTGATCGAGCAGAACCCGGCTACGCCTGTGAAGGCGAGTGGCGCCGCCCATCCCGGCGCAGTCATCAGCGGTATAGATGCATTGCTGGTCAGACTGGTTGCGCCCTTGTCAGGCGCCACATTGCCCGGCTGGTTCATGCCGCAAGCCATGTTGTTGCTGGTGATGCTGCCGCTGGCCGGTATGGGCTATGCGCTTCCAGAACCGCTTGGTCTGGTACCAATTGCCGTCGCCATGGTGATCGTGCTGGCCGTTGGGCGGCGCTGGGCATGGGTGGAGGATGACCGGGAAAAAGCGCTCCGAATTCAGACGACCAAATCCGACAAATTCAGGATCGGCTTTGCCAATGACCTGCGCGATGAAGCGCTGATGGGCTATGCTTGGTTGTTCGTTCTCGTGCCGCTGGCCTTGCGACAGGCGCAGCTGGAGTTCGGGTTCTTTCCCAAGAGTTCCGACGATCTTTCGTTGATCAACTGGTTCAACTTTTTCGGCGCCGAACTGGCCAAGGGCGTGCCGATCGTGTCCTGGATCGACATATACCAGGTCGAGGAGGCGCAGGTGTTTGAGTCCGACACGGCTTTCGGACGCCACGTGATCTTTGCGTCGAGACTGATCATAGACGTCGTGATCATTGCCGCCTTGCTTCAGGCAATAGGTATCGCTCAACGCAACAACGCGCAAAAGAACCTGTTCAAAAACGGTCAGGTCGATTTCTTTGATCCCTTCATGGAGCGCAAGATCCTTTCAGAGGCATGGCAAGCCCCGACAGATTCCCAACCGCCGGTCAGGCCTGAATGGGAACGTTTCTTTGAAGAACATCGCCGCGAGAGCGTTGACCTCGACCGAGGTGATTTCCGGTACAATCCCCGGCGCCTCAGCGAACTCTCTTTGGAGCTATCCAAATCTGATCGGGTTGCGGACAAGCGGTTGCTTGAAGTGGTAGCATGGCTCGCCGAAGGTTTGGTCGTCGGGCCAGTCGGTGACCGCTTGCAGCAACTGAGCAAGCGATACTCGGAATTGCTGAACGCTGAACGCATCGACGATGCCGAAGGACACTTGAAGCGGCGCCAATTCGAGAGATTTCTCGATGATGCAATTGCCGACTTCCGCGCATCCCACCCGGATGACCGGACTGACGCAGACTATCTTGCGTTATCGGAATTGCTTTTCCTGATCCGAACAGACCGCGCGCTCGACGTTCAACGTACGCGGGCGTTCTCCATGCTTGGCGACAAGGGCACACTGGCCGCTGCCCGCGTGCTCGCTGCCCGCCTCGTCGATCAAGAGCACGCCCCCAGCGTTCTGGGCCTCTCACCTGAAGATGCCAAGATGTGGCATCCGATGCGGCAAGGACGCGTTGAAGACAGGACTTTCGCCAACGAGCAATTGATGAACATCAACATGGCCAGGCAATCGCCCAGCGAAGCAGACGAACGTCGATTGAAAGAGTTGCAAAAAGCGGTGTCTCGCCGCCGTCCCCTACGCAGCATTCAGCGGGAGTACGACCGGCTGAGACGTATGGGCGCGGGCATTTGGATGAAGCCGGGAGAAGAGGCAATGTTCGACAAGTTGCTCTCGCAAATCTCCGAACTGACCCGGAAGAGCTAACGCCAAATTTGGTTTTGCGGCGGGACGCCCTTTCCGCTGCCAATCATGGCCAAAAGGTGGCGCTACCTTGCCTGAAGGCTGGTTCTGCGCTAACTTGCCTTTTGCTCAGAGTGCGCAAAAGCAATCTCGCTGTCACAAACGAGCCCTGATTTCCGCGAGCGATCTTGGCTGGCCCTTGAATTGCGGATCATCAGGCCTAACTTATACTCAAATCGAGCATAACGGCTCGGTGAAGGAGGTTCTCATGGCGCGTCTCATCGACTCCGGTCCCGGCTGCCCCACCCCCACACCCCTGCGCGGCCGATCGGCCGCTGAAGCGCGCGGCCTCGTCTATGATGACGCCGTAAAGGCGGAAACCGACGCGCTGTATCCGCTGGTCGCCGATTTCGTCACGCCGATGGAATGGCCCGCGGTCGCCCCGTTGGTCGCCGGCATCAACCGCCTGAAGAAGGCGAAGAATGCGGTCATCCTCGCGCACAATTACATGACGCCGGACATCTTCAGCCTCGTCGGCGATTTCCGCGGCGACTCGCTGCAGCTCGCCCGCGAAGCTTCGGCCACCGATGCGGCGATCATCGTGCAGGCCGGCGTGCACTTCATGGCCGAAACGTCAAAGATTCTTGCCCCCGACAAGACCGTGCTGATCCCGGACACCCGCGCCGGCTGCTCGCTCGCGGCCTCGATCACGGGCGCCGATGTGCGCCTGATCAAGCAGAAGTTTCCAAACTATCCCATCGTCACCTATGTGAACTGCACCGCCGACGTGAAGGCCGAGTGCCACATCACCTGCACCAGCTCCAACGCGGCGCAGGTCGTCGAACATGTCGCGAAGGAATGGAACACCGACACGGTGATCCTGGTGCCGGACCAGTACCTGGCGAAGAACGTTGCGGCCCAGACCGGCATCCGCGTGCTGACCTGGCCGGGCGCCTGCGAAGTGCACGAGCAGTTCTCCGGCGAGGACGTGCGCCAGCTGCGCGAAGCCCATCCCGGCGTCATCATCCTGGCCCACCCGGAATGCCCGCCGGACGTTCTGCAGGAGGCTGACTTTGCCGGCTCGACCTCCGCGATTTCGAACTATGTCTTCGAGAACCAGCCGAACAAGGTCGTGCTGCTGACTGAATGTTCGATGAGCGACAATGTGGCGGCCGAGAACCCGAACGTGAACTTCATCCGGCCGTGCAACCTTTGCCCGCACATGAAGCGCATCACGCTGGAGAATATCTATGACTGCCTGGTCACTGGCCAGCATGAAGTGACGATCCCGGAAGATGTGCGCGTGCGGGCGAAAGCGGCGCTGGACGCGATGCTGGCGCTGCCGAAAATGGCGCGCCCGCTCGCCTTCAAGACCGGTCAGGTGCCGCTCGAACTCGAGATGGTGATCTGACAAACGTATGATTGAGACGGCTTGCCAAGCGCGGGCCGAAGTCGTGAAGTCAACCGGACCCTAGTCGAGGAGGCGTCCATGTCGAACTACCTGAGGCCGGTTCTCGGCCTGATGTTCATTGCACTCGCCGCCGGACTTCCGGCCGGCGCCGTCAAGGGCAAGGGCGAGACGGACAAGTCCGACGTGCTCGGCAACTGGAGCTTCCAGACCAAGCCCTACCGCGAAGGCCAGTGTGTGATGACCGGCACGATGAACCTTTCTCCGCACCCGGACGAAGGCCTTTATACCTGCGAGATCACGGCCGTGGAGATGTGCACGATGTGGGGCCGCTCCGTCGTGCGCCAGTCCTGCGAGGCCCGCCGGTTCGGCAACCAGGTCTCGGTGCGCTCGACCATCGAGGAAATGATCGAGACCAAGGCGCCGGACATGCTCTATGTGCCGGACAATTTCACCCTGACGATCCAGAGCCATGAGCGCATGTTCGGCGCGCTGGTCTCCGCCGTCACCGCGCCGGTCGAATTCCGCCGCGCCAATGACGGGATCTCCTGATACGCCGATGTTCGAGGGGGCAGATCACCGGGTGCGCGCCGAGGCCGGCGCGAGCGTCGATGTGCTCATTGTGGGCGCGGGGCTCGCGGGGCTGTTCCTTGCGCTGAAACTGGCGCCGCGCCATTGCCTCGTCATTTCGCCGTCGCTGCTGGGCCAGGCGGCCTCGTCCGCCTGGGCGCAGGGCGGTCTCGCCGCCGCGCTCGACCCGCTCGACAGCCCCGCGCAGCATGCCGCCGATACCGTCGCCGCCGGCGCGGGCCTCGTGGACCCTGTCCTCGCCCGGCTGATCGCCGAGGATGGCCCGGCCCGCGTGCGCGACCTGCTGGCGCTCGGCGTGCCGTTCGACCGCACGCCGGACGGCGCGCTGGCGCTGTCGCTCGAAGCGGCGCACTCGCATCCGCGCGTCGCTCGTGTCTCCGGCGACCTTGCGGGCAAGGCGATCATGGACGCGCTGGTGGCCGCCGTGCAGGCGACGCCCAGCATCGAACTGATCGAAGGCGCCCGCGCCGTCTCGTTGTTGCAGGATGCCAACGGGCGCGTCGCCGGCGTGGTGCTGCGCGACGCCTCAGGCCGGCTTACGCCCCGTACGGCGCGAGCGACGGCCCTATGCACCGGCGGCTCCGGCGGGCTGTTCAAGGTGACCACCAATCCGCGCGAAGCCCAGGGCGACGCCATCGCGATGGCTTACACGGCGGGCGCCCTGCTCGCCGACCTCGAATTCGTACAGTTCCACCCGACCGGCATCGACATCGGCCGCGACCCCGCGCCGCTTGCGACCGAAGCGCTGCGCGGAGAAGGCGCCACGCTGCACAACGCCGATGGCCGCGCCTTCATGGCCGACTATCATCCGCTGGCGGAGCTTGCTCCGCGCGACGAGGTCGCCCGCGCGATCCATGCCGAGCGGATGGCGGGGCGCGGCGCTTTCCTCGATTGCCGCAAGGCCGTGGGCGCGCATTTCCCGGATCATTTCCCGACCGTGTTCGGCGCCTGCATGAGCGCGGGCATCGACCCGCGCACGGACCGCATTCCGGTTGCGCCGGCCGCGCACTACCACATGGGCGGCATCGTTTCGGACCTCTGGGGACGCTCCACCCTGGCGGGCCTTTCCGTATGCGGAGAATGTTCCTCCACCGGCGCGCACGGCGCCAACCGGCTTGCCTCGAACTCGCTGCTGGAAGCGGTCGTCTTTGCCGAACGGATTTCGCGGCGGCTGATGTCGGCGACGCTGGATGCGCCGGCCGCCAGCGAAGCGACCATTCCGTCTGCACTGACAGATCAGCGCCTCCTGCAACTGCGCGAAGCGATGTCGGCGCATTGCGGCGTGGTGCGCGAGGCATCCGGCCTGCGCAAGCTGCTCGACCTCTGCGCCCGGATCGAGCCTGAAGCGCCCGGCGCTCCGGCCCTAACGGCGGCGCGCCTGATTGCCGAAGGCGCACTCGCCCGCGCCGAAAGCCGAGGTGGTCATTTCCGCAGCGACTTCCCCGAGACGGGCAAGCCGCAGCGCCAGTTCATTGCCCATCCTTCGCTTGAGCACGTGGCCCCATGACAATCGAAATTCCGCCGCTGCCCGCGGTCATCCTTGACCCGATCGTGCGCCTTGCGCTCACCGAAGACCTGGGGCGCGCCGGTGATCTGACCACTGATGCGACCATTCCCGCGGGCACGCAGATGCGCGCCGTGATCGCCGCGCGCAAACCGGGGGTTCTCGCGGGCCTCGACGCGGCCGCCTACGCGCTGCGCCTGATCGATGCGGACGTGCGCCTCACGGTGAAGAAAGCCGACGGCGCTGCGCTGGCGCCCGGCGATGTGATCGCCGAACTTTCCGGCGCGGCGCGGTCCATCCTGATCGCGGAACGCACGATGCTGAATTTCCTCGGCCGCCTGTCCGGCGTTGCGAGCTTGACGCGTCAGTATGTTGATGCGGTCGCGCATACCAAGGCGCGTATCGTCTGTACGCGGAAGACGACGCCGGGTCACCGCGCGCTGGAGAAGCGCGCCGTGCGATGCGGCGGTGGCACGTCGCACCGCTACGGTCTTGATGACGCGATCCTGATCAAGGACAATCACATTGCGGCCTGCAATGGCTCGATTGCCGACGCCCTGACGCGTGCCAAGGCCTATGCCGGGCACCTGCGGATGATCGAGATCGAGGTCGACACGCTCGCCCAGCTCGAGGAAGCGCTGAAGCACGGGCCGCATGCCATCCTGCTCGACAACATGAACCTCGATACGCTGCGCGAAGCCGTGGCGCTGACAGGCGGCCGTGTTCCGCTGGAGGCCTCCGGCGGCGTCACGCTCTCTTCCGTTGCGGCAATCGCAGAGACCGGTGTCGACTTCATTTCCTCCGGCGCGCTGACCCATTCCGCACCGAACCTTGACCTCGGGCTGGATGTCGTCTGACAGTCGATCCCGCGCGCCAGCCCGGCGCAGGGGATTGGGAGACGTCAGCATGACCGCCGCAAACGGCCGCAAGAGCATTTTCATTACGGGCGCCGCCTCCGGAATCGGGGCCGAGACCGCGCGCTATTTCTCGAAGCGCGGATGGTTCTGCGGCCTGTATGACGTCAACGAGATGGGCCTGAAAGCCGTTGCAGCCGAACTCGGCGCCGGCAATTGCCACGCCGCGAAACTGGATGTCACCAAGCGCGCCGACTGGGCCGCCGCGATGGAAGGCTTCAGCGCCGCGACCGGCGGGAAGATGGACGTGCTGTTCAACAATGCCGGGATCGGCCGTCATGGCTGGTTCGAGGACGTGCCTGCTGAAGACTCCGACCTCGTCATCGACATTAACGTCAAGGGCGTGATCAACGGTGTTTACGCCGCCTTGCCTTTGCTAAAATCTACGCAAGACGCGCGGATCGTCAACACCGCCTCCACGGCCGGCATCGTCGGGGCGCCGCAGCTGGCGGTCTACTCTGCCTCCAAATGGGCCGTACGCGGACTGTCCGAAGCGCTGGATGCAGAGTTCCGCGACCTCGGCATCCGCGTCACCAGCCTAATGCCCTGGTTCGTCGATACGCCGATCCTCGACATGGGCGCCAAGGAAGGCTCGAACGAAAAGATGTCCGACCAGATGAAAGCGAACGGCGCGACGATCTACCCGGTCTCGATGGCCGCCGAGAAGGCCTGGGAAGCGGCGCACGGCGATGACATCCAGGTCATGGTCGGCGGCGAGGCCGAGCGCGCGCGCTTCATGACGCGCTGGCTCCCCGGCCTCGTGCGCAAGCAGATCAAGGCGCGCGTTCCGCCGCGTGACTAGTTTTTCAGTCGTGAAGCGAAAAGGCCGCCGGTGGGAACACCGGCGGCCTTTGCAATTGTGATGCGTGAGCGACCTAGAGCGCGGTGTCCGGCGACGTCACGGCGGTGACCTGACGCGCGGTGTATTCCGCGACCGGGTCTGCTGCCGCTTCGGTCTCTTCGGCGGGAACGGCCTGAAGGCTCATCAGGCGCGGGGTGCCCGAGGAAATCGTGCGCGTCGAGGTCGAGACAGCGGCCGGCGCCGTGGTCGGCGTGATCGTGTAGTACTCGTCGTCACCCGCAGAGGCGCCATCCGTGAACAGAAGGCTTTCATCCGCCGCGTCCGCGCCGACCGTGCCGGCGTCAAGCGCTGCGAGTTGCAGGGCAACCGAGTCCTTGCGGGCCTGGAAGTTGCGCTCCACGCTCGCCCATTCGGCGCCGCGCGGGAAGCGGTAGAAGATGTGCAGGCCAACCTTGTTGGTCTGGATCAGGCCCGAGTTCCAGATCGGATCGACGTAGGTGGCGTGATAGTGCGTGGCGCCGCCGGTGCGTTCCTCATTGAGGTTCATCAGGACGTGCGCCGCGATACGCTTCGCGCGTTCCCAGTTCTCGCCCTTCGGCTTGGTCTGGAGGGCGCCGTCACAGGTGAAGGTGAACTGGCAACCGGTCGTGCGGGTCGCGCCCTGGAACACCACGCTGCAAGCCGTGTCCGGATAGCGGTGGTCCTGCATCCGGTTGGCGATGACTTCAGCCACAGCCAGCTGGCCTTCCAGCGGCTCGCGGGCAGACTCGTAGTACACAGCCTGCGCCATGCACATCAGTTCGGAATCGATGGTTTCAGCGCGCTGCACTTCTTCGGCGCGGAACGAGGCGAGCGTCAGCAGCGCGGCACCGTCACGGTCGCGCATCGCGTAGCGGCTCATCGAGGAATCGGGGTCGCGCTTCAGCGTGTATTCGACCGTGCGCAGCCAGGGCGTGTCGAGCAAGGCTGGCGTGTGCGCATCGGTGCGCACGGCAAGGCCGGCATCCTGATACATCGCGAAGCGTTCGGCTTCGGCGCGGTACTCGGCCTCGGCCCGGAGGCTCACCTGCTGGCTCGAAATCACCGGAAGCGAAACGGTCGCGGTCACAGCGCAGACGGCAATCATCCCGCCACGGATGAACACTTCGCGTTGTTCCTGATCCGTCATACCTAGCCACCACCGTTTGAGCTTGTTTTGCAGCTCATTGAGGGAGGCCAGAGTCATCTGGCTTGGTTGAAGAAACCTTAACATCACCGATCCTCTTTACCCGGACAGCGGTTATCGTTCCGCTTTGAACCCGGGCTTCCAGGGTTGTACGCATTGTCTGAGGACCGAACGCGTCCCTCCACGCCCGTCGGGCATGAGGGGACTTGGCCCACCCGGGAGTATCTAGCAATAATTCAGCCAACCTCCTGAGTTACAAAATCGAAACGGTCATCCGGTCGTTGAAGACGCCCGTTGATGCAATTTCAAGGAAAGTTCAGGTAACCACCTGAAACGTAAAGGTTTTAAGGCCTTCCGGCACTCAACCTTCACGATTCTGGCAGGGGGTCGGTGTTGCTGCAATACAACACTCAAGCGTCAGCGGATTCCGGCGTTTGGGGTCACTTGGCGCCGTCTTTGAGCGCTGCCTGTGCCGCCGCAAGACGGGCGACAGGCACCCGGTAGGGCGAGCAGGAGACGTAATCGAGGCCTGCGCGGTGACAGAATTCCACCGAGGCGGGGTCGCCGCCATGCTCGCCGCAAATTCCAAGCTTGATACCCGGGCGCGTACGCCGGCCGCGCTCGGCCGCCATTTTGACCAGCTCGCCGACGCCCTCCTGGTCCAGCGTGACGAAGGGATCTTTCTCGTAGATGCCCTTCTCGGAATAGACTTGCAGGAAGCGCCCGGCATCATCGCGGCTGATGCCCAGGGTCGTCTGCGTCAGGTCATTGGTGCCGAATGAGAAGAAGGCGGCAGACTGGGCGATCTCGCCCGCCTGAAGCGCGGCGCGCGGCAACTCGATCATCGTGCCGACGGTATAGTCGACCACGGTGCCCGTTTCCTTGAACACCTTCTGCGCGGTTTCATCGACCAGCGTCTTGAGGATCGACAGCTCGCGCTGCGTCGCCACCAGCGGGATCATCACTTCCGGCACGGGCTTCAGCTTGCCTTCCTTGGCAACGTTCACTGCCGCTTCGAAGATGGCGCGGGCCTGCATCTCGTAGATTTCGGGATAGGTGATGCCGAGGCGGCAGCCGCGGTGGCCGAGCATCGGATTGCTCTCGTGGAGGTCATGCGCGCGGCGGCGCAGTTCCTCGGCATTGATGCCGGAGGCCTTTGCCACGTTGGCAATATCTTCGTCCGTATGCGGCAGGAATTCGTGCAGGGGCGGATCGAGCAGGCGGATCGTCGCCGGGCGGTCGCCCAGGATGCGGAAGATTTCCTCGAAGTCCGAGCGCTGCATCGGCAAGAGCTTTGCCAGCGCTTCGCGGCGGCCTTTCTCGTCATTCGACAGGATCATCGAACGCACTGCCGGGATGCGCTCCTCGTCGAAGAACATGTGCTCGGTGCGGCAAAGGCCGACGCCCTCGGCGCCGAATTCGACGGCGGTGCGGGTGTCCAGCGGCGTCTCCGCATTGGCGCGCACCTTGAGGCGGCGCACCTTGTCCGCCCAGCCCATCAGCTCGCCGAAATCGCCCGACAGGTCCGGCTTGATCAGCGCAATCGCGCCCGCCATCACGCGGCCGGTGCCGCCATCGATGGTGACCACGTCGCCCTTCTTGAACACACGTCCGCGCACGCTGAACTCGCCGCGTGCCGTGTCGATCTTGAGGTCGCTGGCGCCGCAGACGCAGGGCCGGCCCATGCCGCGCGCGACGACGGCTGCGTGGCTCGTCATGCCGCCGCGGGCCGTGACGATGGCGCGGGCCGCATGCATGCCCTTGATGTCATCCGGGCTCGTCTCGACGCGGACCAGGATCACATCCTCGCCCTTGGCGGCGAGCAGGAACGCCTCGTCGGAATCAAACACGACCTTGCCGACGGCTGCGCCGGGGCTGGCGGGCAGGCCCTTCACGATCACGTCGTAAGGCTTGCCGCCGGCTTTCTTGTTTTCGTCATCGCTCGGGATGCGCGGGTGGAGGAGCTGGTCGAGCTGCGCGGGGTCGAGCCGCAGCAGCGCTTCCTTTTCCGAGATCAGCTTCTCGCGCACCATGTCGACCGCGATCTTCACGGCGGCGGCGGCGGTGCGTTTGCCGTTGCGGGTCTGCAGCATGTAGAGGCGGCCGGCTTCGACCGTGAACTCGATGTCCTGCATGTCCTTGTAGTGATGCTCAAGCTTGGCGGCGACATCACGCAGCTGCTTGTAGACTTCCGGCATCGCGTCCTCGAGCGGCTTGTCGCCGGAGCCGAGCGTGGCGGCGCGTTCGCGCGAGATCGGCGCGGGCGTGCGGATGCCCGCGACCACGTCTTCGCCTTGCGCGTTGATCAGGTATTCGCCGTAGAAGATCGCCTGCCCGTTCGACGGATCGCGCGTGAAGGCAACGCCGGTGGCGGAAGTCTCGCCGAGATTGCCGAACACCATGGCCTGCACGTTGACGGCGGTGCCCCAGTCTTCCGGAATGTCGTTGAGCTTGCGGTAGATGATGGCGCGGTCGCTCATCCAGCTGTTGAACACGGCCGAGATGGCGCCCCAGAGCTGTTCGCGCGGATCTTCCGGGAACGGACGGCCGAGTTCCTTCTGCACCGCCGCCTTGTAGCGCACGATCACCTGTTTCCAGTTGTCCGCCGTCAGGTCGGTGTCGAGGTCGAGGCCTTCGCGCTCCTTGTAGTCGTCCAGGATATGCTCGAACTCGTCATGGCCGAGGCCGAGGACGACGTTCGAATACATCTGGATAAAGCGGCGATAGCTGTCATAGGCGAAACGGTCTCCGGCGAGGCTCGCAAGGCCTTCGGCGACGGCTTCGTTGAGGCCGAGGTTCAGCACCGTGTCCATCATGCCCGGCATCGAGGCGCGCGCGCCGGAGCGCACGGAGACGAGCAGCGGGTTGGCCGGATCGCCGAAACCTTTGCCGGACTGGCGCTCAAGGCTTTCCAGCGCGGTGTTCACTTCGGCTTCTAGGCCGGCCGGGTAAGCGCGTCCGGTCTGGTAATAGGCGACGCACACGGCGGTAGAGATGGTGAAACCCGGAGGCACCGGCAGGCCGAGCTTTGCCATTTCGGCGAGGTTGGCGCCCTTGCCGCCCAGCAGGTTCTTCATCGAGGCATCGCCGTCCGCGGTGCCGCCCCCGAAGGCATAGACCCAGGTTTGCTCTGCGCCCTTGCGTGCCGCTTCAGCCATGCCAAATCGCCTTCCGTGTAAGCTTTATGTACCGGTGAATTCTATCCGCCCGGATCGATTGCAAGTCCTATGCTGCATCGCACCCGTCATGAGAAGAGCGCGTTTCGTCTCCGGGGCGATTGACAACGTTGTTAATTCGCCTCTCAGGGTATGTACCGACGCTCTGCAGTACCGAACCGGAACACCTTGGTTAACCCTCGATTTTCGAGAAATCCGCCACCTTGTGGAGCGCGTCCCGCACCGCCACGAGCAGCGCCAGCCGGTTGGCGCGCACCGCCGCGTCCGAATCGTTGACCATCACGCCTTCGAAAAACGCATCGACCGGCGCCCGAAGACCCGCGAGCACCTTCATCGCCCCGGCGAAATCTTCTTTCGCCAGCGGCGCCTCCAGCGCGGCCTCGGCAGTGGTCACCGATTTCCAGAGCGCCTGCTCGGCGGCCGGGCCCTTGGCGATAAGCGTCGGATCGACGGAGAGGTTCTCCGGCAGCGCGCCCTTCTTCTCTTCCGCCTTCAGGATGTTGGCCGCGCGCTTGTAGCCGGCAAGCAGCGTCGCGCCGTCTTCCGTTTCGAGGAAGGCACCCAGCGCTTCGACGCGCTTCACGATGAGGACGAGGTCATCCTCGCCGAGCGCGAAGACGGCATCGATCAGGTCATGGCGTTTGCCCTGGTCGCGGAGGACTTGCTTGAGGCGGTCGGCGAAGAAAGAAAGGAGGTCGGCTGAAAGCGATGCGCTCTTATCATAAGCTTGAAGCAATGCTTCTTTCGATGCCGGTTTGCTTCCGGCATCAATGAGCGTTCCGTTGTGATCCATCAGGACGGGACGCAGCTTGAGCCGGTTCTGATTTTCCAGAACAATCCGCACCACGCCCAGCGCCGCACGGCGGAGCGCGAACGGGTCCTTCGATCCCGTCGGTTTCTCGTCAATCGCCCAGAAGCCCACCAGCGTGTCCAGTTTGTCCGCCAGTGCGACGGCCACGGCGACCGGCTCGGACGGCACGGCGTCATTCGGACCTTGCGGTTTGTAGTGGTCGCGGATCGCGTCGGCGACGTTCGGTTTCTCGCTTGCGCTGAGCGCATAATAACGCCCCATCACGCCCTGCAGTTCCGGGAACTCGCCGACCATCTCGGAGACGAGGTCTGCCTTCGCCAGCCGCGCGGCGCGTTCTGCGAGGTCCGGGTCCGCGCCCACCTTCGGCGCGAGTTCCCGGGCCAGCGCGGCCACGCGCTCGACCTTGTCGCCGAGCGAGCCGAGCTCTTCCTTGAACGCGATGGTCTTCAGCTTCTCGGCCATCACGTCGAGCGGCGTCGCCTTGTCCTTCTCCCAGAAGAAGCGCGCATCCGACAGGCGCGCCGAGAGCACCCGCGCGTTGCCTTCGGCAATCGCCGCGCCGCTATCGCTCGCGGTGATGTTGGCCACCACGATGAAGTTCGGCGCAAGGCCTTCCGTACCCGGACGGCGCACCGCGAAATACTTCTGGTGCGTGCGCATCGACAGCTTGATCACTTCCGGCGGCAGGTCGAGGAAGGACGGATCCATCTGCCCGAGCACAACCACCGGCCATTCCGCGAGCCCGGTCACCTCCTCAAGCAGCCCTTCATCCGGCACGAGCTCCAGCCCGGCCTTGCCGCAGGCGTCCGCAATCCCTTGAAGGATGCGCGCGCGGCGGCCCTCCCGCGACAGGATCACATGGCCCTTGCCTTCAAGTTGCTTCTTGTAGTCCGCCCAGGATTTGACCGTGTACGGGCCACGCCCGTGAACGCGGTGCCCCTCAGTCAAGTTGCCGCTCACAATCCCGCCCACTTCGAGCGGCACAACCGCGCCGTCGAGAATGCAGACAATCTTCTGCAACGGACGCACCCAGCGCAGGTCGCCGTCCGCCGTCCGCATGGATTTCGGCCAGTTGAACCCGCGCACGATGGCCGGCACGGCCTCGGCAATCACGTCCACGGCGTCGCGACCCGGCACAGAGATATAGGCGACATAGGAGTCGCCCTTCTTGGGATCGGAGACGATGCTCGCCTGGTCGATGGAGGTCAGCCCCGCGCCGCGCAGGAAGCCCGCAATCGCCTGCTCCGGCGCGCCGACTTTCGGGCCCTTTTTTTCTTCGCGCACGTCCGCCGAACGCGCGTCGAGCCCCTCGATCACCGCCGTCAGCCGGCGCGGACCAGAGACCGCAAACGCGCTTTTCCAGCTGAGGCCAGCTTCCTTCAGCCGCGCGGTCAACGCGGCGAGGAGATCAGCCTCGGCCTTCGCCTGCATGCGCGCAGGAATTTCCTCGGAAAAGAGTTCGAGCAGGAGTTCAGCCATGGGGCCCCGGCGGCAGGAGTTTCGCGTGGGTCACGGCATAGTCGCGCCCGCGCCGGGGTCAAGGGTGGCACGCGGTGCGAGGCAGCCCACCCCGGCATTCCCGGGACCCGGCCCGCGCCTGCTACCAGCAGGCGGTCCGGGTTCCGGCGATGACCGGAATGGGCGAACCAGGCAAAGGCCTAGTGGCGGCGGTCGATCCGGTCTTCGCGGCGGTCAACCACGTTCTCGGCGCGGTCGAGACGGTCCTCGATCACATCGCGCGGGCCATGGTCATAGGCTTCGTCGCGGCGGCTCTCGCGGCGATCCACCTTGTTCTCGAAGCGGTCGAGACGGTCTTCGGCACGGTCAGCGCGGCTGCCTTGCGGAATGTCGCCGCGAATTTCTGCGGCGGTCAGGCGATGGTCGATCCGGCCGAGGCGTTCGGCGGGGCCCGCAAGGGCAACGGGAGCGGCAAAGGCCGCAATCAGGGCAGCGGCGATCAGGGGCTTGAACATGGGTGGTCCTCCTTGAGTTACATGACCCGATCGTTCGGATCATGCAGGTTCAACGAGAGCCGGGCTGTACTTCCGTCGCACGAAAGCAAAAGAATCTGTGCTTAATGCACTGTTTTTTATATGAATATCTGTTCAGCTTCGTTCAGAGCTGGTTGTGGCTGCCGTCGCACAGGGGGCTTTTTCCGGTACGCTTGCAGGCGCAGAAGAAGACTTTGCCGGTTTTCGGCGCTTCCCAGCCTTGTGGCACGAATTCGGTACCCTTGTGGCTGCCGTCACAGAAAGGCTGACGCTTGGATTGCCCGCAGGCGCACCACCAATACGTCTTGCCTTCTTCTACCTCGACCGGGATCGGCTGGTTTCCGGCGACAGTCGGTTCACTCATGGTTTGTCCTCCAAAATCCGTCACCTAGAGACAGAGTACCAAAAGGCGAGCCACCTCAGCCTTGCGCTTCCGCCCACTGCGCCGCTGCGCCGCGCGCCAGGTCTCGCACGCGTGCGATGTAGGCTTGGCGCTCGGTCGGCGAAATCGCGCCGCGCGCATCGATCAGGTTGAACGTATGCGAGGCTTTCAGCGCGTAGTCATACGCCGGTAGCGGCTTGCCCGCCGCGCGCAGGGCGTTCGACTGGTTCTCGCAATCGGCAAACCAGCGCTTCAGCATCTCGACATCCGAATGTTCGAAATTGAACGCGCTCTGCTGGCGCTCGTTCTCCAGAAACACGTCGCCATAGGTCAGCGGTACGGCAGAGGCGGGATCGTTGAAGGGCAGATCGTACACCCGGTCGACGCCGAAGACGTACATCGCGAGGCGCTCGAGGCCATAGGTCAGCTCGCCCGAGACCGGCGCGACATCCAGCCCGCCGACCTGCTGGAAGTAGGTGTACTGGGACACTTCCATCCCGTCGCACCAGACTTCCCAGCCGAGGCCCCAGGCGCCGACTGTCGGGTTCTCCCAGTCATCTTCCACGAAGCGGATGTCGTGCACCATCGGGTCGATCCCGATCCGGTAGAGGCTCTCGAGATAGAGGTCCTGCAGGTTTACCGGGTTCGGCTTCAGGATCACCTGGAACTGGTAATAGTGGCCGAGCCGGTTGGGGTTCTCGCCGTAGCGCCCGTCTTTCGGACGGCGGGAAGGCTGCACGTAAGCCGCGCGCCAGTTCTTCGGGCCCAGAGCGCGCAGTACCGTCGCCGGGTGCAGCGTCCCGGCGCCGACTTCCATGTCGTAGGGCTGCAGGATCGCGCAGCCTTGCGCCGCCCAATAGGATTGCAGCGTCAGGATCAGGTCCTGGAAGGATTTCGGTTTGGCATGGGCTTTCGGAGTTTGGGGGGACGCAGGCATGGAGGGCTCACCGGTCTGGGAAATCCCGGCCTAGCGCCAAGCCCGCGGCCACGCAACCGGTCTCACTTTTCCTTCGGGTCGCGCGGGTTGTTGTGGTCGCGTTGGCCAAACCAGCCGATCCAGGCGATCGCAACGCCCGCGATCAGGCTGCCGATGAAGAGGAATGTAAACATGGCGCGTGTCCTCTGGTGTCCCCCAAACCTGAGGTTGGGTCCCGGCGCCCGTATTGCAAACTAAATCGAACCGCTACCAGTCGATCCCGAGCCCTTCGACGATGGCCTGGGCCAACGGCGTCCGCGCGCTTCCATCCGGTTCATGCGTCACCAGCGGCGCAAGCAGTGTCAGCGGACCCCTCTTTAGTCCCTTCCTCGCCCGCACAAGGACGCGCCGGGCTGGCTCATCGGCTTTGGACGCCATCGGCAGCACGGTGATCTCCCCGGCTTGCCGGTCCAGCTGGGCCAGCAACCGCGCCAGTTCGGCCGCGCGGTGGATGAGGATCACCGGCGCCCGGGGCTTGGCGGCAAACAGCATGGCCTTCACCCACCCTTCGAGCGGCAGGCTCTCAATGTAGGCCCCCGCCTTGCCCTCGCCGGGGGCGGAAATCTTGCCCGGCTCGAAATAAGGCGGGTTCGCAAACACAAGGTCGAACCGGTTCTCATGCGCCGCCGTCCAGCCGGAGGCCTCAGCCGTCTCGATGACGATCCGTTCTGCAAACGCGTTCTGCGCAGCGCCTTCGCGCGCCCGCGCCGCTGCTCCGGAATCCTGCTCAACTCCGGTAAACCGGACGCCGGGCAGCCGGAACGCCGCCGGCAGCAGCGCCCCGCCGGATCCGCATCCAAGTTCCAGCGCCTCGCCCTTCTCCAGGGCTGGCAAGGCGGCTGCCAGCGCCAGCGAGTCGAAGCCGGCACGGAAGCCTGTCTCCGGCTGAACGAGCGTCACCCTCCCCTGATAGACGGTGTCCCGGGTCGAGGCGGTCATCCCGGCTCTACCCCGACCAGGGCCAGCCGCGCCCGCGCGAGCTGGGTGTCCTTCACCAGGATGCGGCGCGGAAAGACGCCGATACTGCCTTCAACGGCCGAAATATGCCGGTCGAGCACGAAATATTCGACGCCGGCCTCGGCCAGCAGGTGTTCGACATAAGACAGTTTTACCGGATCTTTCGTCCGGAACACCTCTTCCATCAGCCGGAAGTGACCCGCAGGTTCATGTCCACCGAGCGGGCATCATAGGCTTCCGCCTTGTCCGGCTTGGTGCCGGCGCCGGTGACGATTTCCAGTGTATGCGTGACCTTGCCGACGCTGCCCCCGCCCAGCGGGATGCCGAAGCCGACGCCAACCCCGACGCCCGAATAACCGCCCGAGCCTGCCGAGCCGCCGATGCTGACCGAAGGCCCGCCGCTGCGGCCCGACCCTTCCGAATCCACCGTCTCGTGGGTGATCTCGAACCAGTCCTTTCCCTCCGTGAGGGTGATCTCGGAGGCGCGCAGCAAGGCCATGTTCCGGGCCCGGATCGGGTCCCTGTCGGTATAGGAGACGCGGTGCCGGCCAGTCTCGATCTGCTGCGAGAGATAGCCCTCGGCGCGTTCGGATTTGGCGGGACCGTAGACCGGCGTCGTGGCGCAAGCTGCCATCACGGCGAGGGCGGGGATCAGGAATACGTGTTTCATGGGCCACATTTAGCGCGAATCGGGCCCGCGTGTCAGCTATTGTCGCTGAATCATGGTTGATGAACGCGTTGTCATGGAGTGAATACATGCGGCCCGGTGCCACGTCGCCTTGGCACCTGTGCCTCGTAGAATAACTTAACACGTCAGAGCCACCTCCGGAGTTCCGCCTTGACCCTTGCCCCCAAACCCAAGAGCAAGGCCGCGTTGTCTTCGCTGGTGGACCGGATGCAGGACCTCGTGGCGGCTGATCTGGCCGCCGTGGAGCACCTGCTCGCCACCCGCGCCGCCAGCCCGGTCTCCATCATTCCTGATCTTTCCGGCTATATCGTCTCGGCGGGCGGCAAGCGCCTTCGCCCGCTGATCACCCTGATCGCGGCCAACGCCGTCGGGAAGGCGAACGCTGCGACCCACGCCCTCGCGGCGGCCGTCGAGTTCATCCACACCGCCACCCTGCTGCACGACGACGTCGTCGATGAGAGCGCGCTACGCCGCGGCAAGCCTGCCGCCAAGGCGATCTGGGGCAACAAGGCCTCGATCCTTGTGGGCGATTTCCTGTTCGCCCGCGCCTTCAACCTGCTGGTCGAGACCAACAGCCTCGACATCCTGAACCGCCTCGCCACCGCCTCGACCGTGATCGCAGAGGGCGAAGTGCGCCAGCTCGCCGCCATGGCGGCACGCGACCTGCCGACCGAGGAATACCTGGCCATCGTCGAAGCCAAGACCGGCGCGCTGTTCGAGGCTGCCGCCGAAACCGGCGCGCTGTCCACCACCGGCGCCGGCCACGCCGCCGCGCTTGCCACCTATGGCAAGAATCTCGGCCTCGCCTTCCAGATCATCGACGACGCGCTCGATTATGGCGGAACAACTTCCGTCATCGGCAAATCGGTCGGCGACGATTTCCGGGAAGGCAAGATCACCCTGCCGGTCATCATCGCGCGCCGCCGCGGCTCGGACGAGGACCGTGCTTTCTGGGACCGCGCGCTGAACCCCGAAACGCAGGAAGACTCCGACCTCACCCATGCGGTTCACCTGATCCGCGCCACCGGCGCCGCTGAAGCGACCGTGCAGGAAGCCGAAGCCTACGCCGCCCTCGCCAAGGGCGCGCTGCGCACCCTGCCTCCGTCGCGGTATCGCGATGCATTGGAAGACCTCGCAGACTTCTGCGTCAGCCGCGCCTACTAGCGCCCGCTCGCCAAAAGCTCACGTCCGAGGGTGACGCGCTGGCGCACCCACAAACCGCAACCAGCGATCAGCAACGCCGCAAACACGATCACATCCAGCGGCCAGCTGCGGGCGCCGTAGAGCCCCGCTGCCGAGGCAAACGGGCCCGCGATCACGGCGCCGGCGCAGATTGCGGTCATTCCCCACCAGAGCCACGCGACCTTGCCGTGCGACCAGCCTGCGCGCAGCAACAGCTGGTAGGCATGATCCCGGTGCGCCTGCATCAGGGGCCGGCCATGCCTCGCGCGCCAGGCCAGCGTCAGGAACACATCGATCAGGATCGGCAGGCAAAGTGTCAGCGGCACCAGCGCTGGACCGTTGATCGCAAACATCACGGACGCCCCGCCGATCAATCCGCCTACGGAGAGTGAGCCTGCATCCCCCGCAAACAACTTGCCCGGCAGGTTCCACACAAGGAAGCCTGCGAGCGACGCAGCGGCGATGAAACACAGCGCCATCAGGATGCCCGGTGATTGATCAGCGGACGAATACACGGAACTGGGGACCAGCATGAGACCCAGCGCGGCAAGGATGATCAGCGACGTGCCCATGGCAATGCCATTGGCGCCGTCCATGAAATTGACGGCGTTCGCCATTACGAAAATGAAACCCACCGCGATGAACGCGCCCAACGCCCAGGGCAAGGTGACCCCCGCGCCGTCGATCCAGAGCGTCCCGGGCTGAGGCCCGATCACCACAGCCGCGGCTGCGCCGCCCAGAAGTGCCACGAGCTTCGTCAGGGCCGGCAGACCGAACACGTCATCCGTCCAGCCAAGCAGCGCCGCGAAAACCGTGAAGCCCGCGATCCCCGCAATCGGTGCCGCCACAAGCGGCTCAGCCACAGATGGAGCCATCAATGCCAGTGAAGCAAGCCCCGCCGCCATCCCGGCCAGCACGCCGACACCGCCGGAACTCGGCACTGGCGCGGCCTGCGTCTTGCGCCCGCCATCCGGTGCGTCCTTCGGGCCGAGACGGATCATCAGCCCACAGACGAACAGGCTGACGGCAAACGGGACTATGGCCATCGCGATCAGGCTCACGGCGCAGCGCCCAGGTGGCAGGGCGCGGCCCACCAGTCCGGCTTCTCCGCTTTCAATATGACATACGCCATCTCAGAAAAGGAAATTGCATCGAAGAGCGCAAAGCAGGTTGCACCGGACCCGCTCATCCGCGCCAAGCGCACGCCGCGCTGCGCGCGCAGGAAGGCCAACACTTCCACAATCTCCGGCACCAGCGCCATCGCCGGCGCCTCCAGATCGTTTCGCTGCGCCGCGAGCCAATCGGTCAATTGATCGCGGTCGCTGAAGTACGGAAACGGATCGATCTCAGCGAAAGCGCTGCCGCCGCCAGTCTCGTCGAAGGCCCTGAATACCGGCCCCGTCGGACACGCGGCGCCCGGATTGACCAGCAGCGCCGGAAGCCGCGAGGGGATTTGCACGGGCAATACACGTTCGCCTTCGCCGCGCATCAGGGAGGCCGCTCCGGCGAGCGCGACCGGCACATCACCGCCCAGGGTCGGTGCGACAGCGGATGCATGCGCTGGATCAATCTCCCACAGGGTCGTCAGCAGACGGAGCGCTGCCGCGGCATCCGAAGAACCGCCGCCAATGCCTGCCGCCACCGGCAGCCACTTTTTCAACGTAAGCCGCGCGCCCTTCCCGGTTCCGGACGCTGCCTGCAACGCCCTGGCCGCGCGCAGCACGAGATTGTCGTCCAGCGTGCCGGCCTCAACCGCAAAGGGGCCACTCACCTCAAGCGTCAGCGCCTCCGCAGGTTCGGCTTCGAGATAATCGCAAAGGTGATCATCACTGAACACGACCAGCGAATCGAGGTCGTGGCGGCCATTCGGTTTTGCCAGCCCGACATGCAGGAACAGGTTCACCTTGGCCGCGGCCATCGCCTTGAGAGATGTCATCGCGGCCCCGCTGAAACCTTAACGTCCCGCTGCCGAACCCGGCGACGGATCGGCAACGAGCCCAGTCAGCAGCTTCTTCTCGATCTTGGCGCGGTCCTCCGGGGACGGATCAAGCTTCAGCGCACGGCTCCATTGGAAACCTGCCTCCTTGCGCCGTCCCGCCTGCCAGTAGGCATCGCCCAGATGATCGTTGAGCGTCGCATCCCCCGGCAGCAGCGTGACCGCGCGCTCAAGATAATCCACCGCCTCTTCATACTGGCCGAGCCGGTAATGAGCCCAGCCGAGACTGTCGACGATATGGCCGGAATTCGGCTCCAGGATCAGGGCCTGCCGGATCAGCCCGAACCCGTCCTCCAACTTGATACCCCGGTCGATCCAGGAATAGCCGAGATAGTTCAACACCGTCGCGTTCTCCGGCTGGATGTCCAGCGCGGCCTGGAGGTCCGCCTCTGCGCCCGCCCAGTTCGATTGCCGCTCGCGAGAGGCGCCGCGCACGAAGAACACGCGCCAGTCCTTGCGCCCTTCGGCTTGATCGGCGGCGATGATTTCGCTCAGCAGCGTCTCGGCCTCACGGTGCCGGTCAAGCGCGCGGTAGATATCAGCCACCTGCAGTTTCAGGCTGCGTTCCGGCTTGGCTCTGAGCGCGTCCGAGGCGAGGGCCAGCGCCTCTTCCTTCCGGTCCTCCTGCAAAAGCGCATTGGCGATCTGCGCCCGCGCGGTTGCATAGTAAGGTGAACTGACCGGCACGTCGCTCAGTACACGGATGGCAGCTTCCGGCCGCTCGCCCTGCAGCAGGGATTGCCCCAGCAGCGTGCGCGCCTGGTACAGCTCGGGGTCCAGCGCCACGGCCAGCACAAAGTAGACCGCCGCCACATCATCATCGGTCTGGAACATCAGGGCCGATGCCGGCAGGAAGAGCGCCAGCGCCGCGCCTTGCCGCGTCGTGAACCGTTTCGGCGCAATAGCGTCTCCGCGCTTGATCCGCTCCGCCAGAGCCGCCAGCGAGGCGTTGTGGCCGACTTCTGTGCGGAACTGGTCGAGGATCTCGATGGCCCGGTCTCGCTCACCGCGCGCCGCCAGAAGCTCCGCATAGGTCTCCGCGCCGACGGCGAGGCGCGCGCCCGACTCCCAGATTGCACGGAAGGTCTCAGCAGCCTTCTCGTCCTCGCGCGCCGCCGTCTGCACCAGGCCCATCATGTGCAGGGTGGCATTGTCGAGGCGCGGATCGCCGGTCAGGTTCTTCTGCAGCATCGCCTCGGCCGCAGCGCCCCCCTCGGAGCCGAGCAGCGCCCAGGCTTCAAGGTTGCGCGCGATCATGCGGTTGAAGGCGCGCAGGTCGCTCGCCTCGATGATCTCCACGGCAGCGTCTGTCTTGCCGCGTCCGATGGCGTCCACCGCCAGGGTCAGGCGCACCAGGCCGGCCTCGCTGCCCGCGTCACTGGCGCGGCGCGCGAGGCCAGCGGCCACGCCGTAGTCCCCCGCCAACAAGGCGGAGAACACCGCCCGCTCGGCCACACCTGCCTCCTCCGGCGCTGTGCCGATGGCGGAGGCGTAGTGCCGGGTCGCCGCCTGCGGGTCGTTCGTCATCGCGGCGAAGCGCGCGATCATGAAGTCGCCATAGGCCCGCGCCTCGTCGGGCTGGTCATTTGATGGATAGGAGGTGCGCGAGAAAGGTCCGCTGGCACAGGCCGCAGCGAGGAGAAGCGGCGCGAGCGCCAGCAGGAGCCGGTGAGTTTTCATGGTCCGAAATTCGCAGCATCCGGCAGACGCGGCAAGGGGCGCCGCGCCGCACGCGCCTAGTTGGAGGCGAGCCGCAGGTCCTGCTGGTCGAAATAATCGTCAATCGCCGCTGCAATTGCCTCGACCGCCGCCTTGCGGCCCTTCTCGGACTGCAGCCGTTTCGCGTCGGCCTCATTTGTCAGGAAGCCGAGCTCGAGCAGGACCGCCGGCACATCGGGTGCCAGCAGCACATAGAAGCCGGCATTGCGGTGGGTGTTGCGCAGCACTGGCCCTGCCTTGCTAAGCTGCGGCAGCAGCAATTCGGCAAACTCTGTCGAGCGGGTCTTGGTCTCGCGTTTGACAAGGTCTTCAAGAAGGCCGTTCAGCCTTTCGGGCGTGCCGTCCTCAATGACGATCTTCCAGTCGTTCTTCGTCGCTTCCCGGTCGATCCGCGTCTCACCGCGCGCCGAGATCGTATAGACGGACGCCCCGGAGACGCTGGTGGAGCCTGCCGCGTCGGCATGCAGCGAGATGAACAGTTCCGCGCCCCATTTGCGGGCCAGCGTCACCCGGTCTTCATGTTCGACATAGACGTCCGAATCCCGCGTCAGGCGCACGTCATACCGCCCCTCCGCATCGAGCACGTCCTTCAGCGCCAACGCCGCCTTTAGCGTGATGTCCTTTTCCTTGCCGCCGGCCAGCGCCATGGCGCCGGGGTCCCTGCCGCCGTGACCGGCATCGATCACCACCACATGCCGGCGCCCGCCGCCGGGCTTGCGGCCGGAGGTCACCTTTGCCCCCGCCAGCTGTGTCAGCGCGTCAGTCCGCGCTTCGGCATACTGCGTCTCCAGCTTGGCGAGCTTCTTGGTGTCGCGCCGGGCCGAGATCGTGTAGCGGGCCGGCGAAATCGTATCGAGATCGAGGATCACCCGGTAGGCGCGCTCCTTGCCGGTCGGTGGCAGGCGCAGCATACGTGTAACGGCCATCGGACGGTCGAGCTTGAACTCCAGCCGCCCCGGCTCGAGCGACCAGGCCTCCACCCCGCCGGTCCCTTCACCCGCCGCAGAATACCCGTTCTGGGCGAGCAACAACACAACCTTGCGTTCCCCCGACGCCTCGGTGAGGAGGCCGTCGGCGGTTTCGGCCACATCCGTCCAGATGGTGATCCGCGTCGGCGCGCCATCGCCCACGATTCGCACCTGCGTGACGTCCGCCGCAGCCGGCCAAAGCCAACCGAAACCGAGTAAAATCAACAGGATAAGCAGAGGTCTCGACATCTGGGCGTTCGGCGGGCCTGGCATTCAGTGAATAAAACGGATCGTGCCCTCTTAGACCGGGGAAGATTAACCTTCGCTTGACCGCGGCTTAGCAGCGGGTCCGTCCCCATTCGGAATTTGGCCCTTTCATTTCCGGGCGAAATTGGGCACTATCCTCGCGTGGCTGTCCGGAAGGGCTGGCCCAAAGGTTTCCCTCTAGCGCGCACCCACCCGGCTTCCCCGGAAAGGCAAGCGGGCCGCGCGCTCCGGAAAGCAAGGAACAATGCGCAACTGTGCCGCTGCCAATACAGGATTCGCCGGATCGCCCACGCGGTTCGCGGAGCCGTCTGGCGTGGCATATCCCTCACAACTCATAGCCGGCCTTCGGGGCCAACCGAGGCGCACTGCGCCCTGGCCCGCCGCGCCGGACCGAAAGGTTCTGTTACATGAGCAGATTGATGCTTATCGACGCCGCCCATCCCGAAGAAACCCGGGTGGCGATCGTCAACAACGGCCAGGTTGACGATTTCGACTTCGAAGCCACCGGCAACGAACAACTCCGCGGAAACATCTATCTCGCCAAAGTGACCCGGGTGGAGCCCTCGCTCCAGGCCGCCTTTGTCGAATATGGCGGCAACCGCCATGGCTTCCTCGCGTTCAGCGAGATTCACCCTGACTATTACCAGTTGCCCGCCGAGGACCGTGAGGCCCTCCTGAAGGAAGCCGCCGAGGAAGCCGCCGCGGCCATCGAAGCCGATGACGATGATGACGGCCCGTACATTCCCCACGGCATGAACGCCGAGAATGGCAATGCCGAAGATCACTCCGGCCATGACCATGATCATGACGAAGAGCATGACCACGGCGACGAGGCCGAAGCCGCCGCCGAAGGCGATTCAGACGAGGATGGCGAGGAGGGCGGCGACGATGCGCCGAAGCCCCGCCAGCCGCGCCCCCGCGCCCGCAGCGAACGCTCGGCCCGCCCGGCCCAGACCCGCACGCCGATCTCCAAGCGCTACAAGATCCAGGAAGTGATCCGCCGCCGGCAGGTCATGCTGGTTCAGGTCGTGAAGGAAGAACGCGGCAACAAGGGTGCCGCCCTGACCACCTATCTCTCGCTCGCCGGCCGCTACTCGGTCCTGATGCCGAACACGCCGCGCGGCGGCGGCATCTCCCGCAAGATCGTCAACTCGGCCGACCGCAAGCGCCTCAAGTCGATTGTCTCGGAGCTCGACATTCCGGAAGGCCAGGGCCTGATCGTCCGCACCGCCGGCGCCAAGCGCACCAAGGCCGAGATCAAGCGCGACTATGATTACCTCTCCAAACTCTGGGAACAGATCGTCGAGAAGACGCTGACTTCCGAAGCTCCCGCGCTGATCAATGCCGAAGGCGGCCTTGTTCACCGCGCGATGCGCGACATGTTCGACAAGGAGATCGAGGAAGTCTGGGTCCAGGGCGACGAAGCCTACCGCGAGGCGAAAGACCTCGCGAAAATCATCATGCCCAGCCAGTCCCGCAAGGTTCAGCAGTGGCGCGAGGATGATCCGCTCTACGTGGCCGAGGCCGTCGAAGGCCAGCTCGATTCGATCTACTCGCCGACCGTCCAGCTGAAATCCGGCGGCTATCTCGTGATCAACCAGACCGAAGCGCTCGTCGCCATCGACGTGAACTCCGGCAAGTCGACGCGCGAGCGCAATATCGAGCAGACCGCCGTGCGCACCAACCTGGAGGCGGCCGAAGAGGCCTGCCGCCAGATGCGCCTGCGCGATCTCGCCGGCCTGATCGTGATCGACTTCATCGACATGGAGGAGAACAAGAACAACCGCGCCGTCGAGAAACGCCTAAAGGAATGCCTGAAGGTTGACCGGGCGCGCGTCCAGCATGGCCGCATCTCGCAGTTCGGCCTGATGGAAATCTCCCGCCAGCGCCGCCGCCAGGGCGTGCTCCAGGCAACTTCCGACCCCTGCCCGGCCTGTAACGGCACCGGCCGCCGCCGCTCGATCCCGTCGGCCGCGCTGCAACTGATCCGCGCCATTGAGGCCCGCGCCGCGATCGGCGCGCTCAAGGGCATTTCGGTGAAGGCGCCGACAGATGTCGCCCTCTACATCCTCAACAACAAGCGCGAAGCGCTGATCGAGATCGAACGGGTCGCCGGTTTTGCCGTGTCGATCCATTCCTCCGAAGACATGCTGCCGGGTGACTTCCAGCTCGACGCCGAGCGCGACCCGAATGCCAAGCCGAAGAAGCGCTCCACCCCGCGCTCGCTGATGAAGCCGACCCCGGCCTCGACCCGCGACGAAGATGATGAAGACGCCGAGGAAATCGACGACACGGTCGATGCCGAGGATGAGGCTGAAGACGACGCCGCCGAACCGCGCGCCGAAAAGCCTGAAGGCGCCGAAGGCGGAAATGGCGGACGCAAGCGCCGCCGCCGCCGCCGGGGCGGCAAGGGCCGCGAGGCCCGCGAGACGGGCCTTGAAGTGGTCGATGCCGATGCACGGGTTACGGCTGAGGCTTCGCCGATGTCGGACGACGATGAGGGCGATGATGAGGACGAAGACGGCGACGAGGGCGGTGTTGCGCCCCGCGCCGAAGGCGAAGAAGGCCCCCGCAAGCGCCGCCGCCGCGGACGCCGGGGCGGACGCCGCCGCCGCCGTTCGGGCGAAGGCCGCCCGGAAGGTTCCGAGATTGCCGCCATCGCCGATGGCGGGGCCTATCTCGACGGCCTCTCGGCCAGCGCTGAAGCCATGCTGTCAGACGAGGATGTCGTCGGAGACGGCGAGTTCGCTGTGGCGGATGCGCCGGTCGAATTGGACGTAGCGGCAAACGAGCTACCGGAAGCCGAAGAGGTACCGGCCCGCAAGCCCCGGCCTCCGCGCCGCAGCCGCGCGAAAACTGCGCCGGTTGAAGCAGAAGCTGAAGCGCCCGCCGCCGAAGCCGAGGCGCCGGCTGCAGAGCCCGCTCCTGTGATCGAAGCGCCAGCGCCTGAACCAGAGCCGGTGATGGCCGCCGCCGAAACGCCGGCGCCTGCCCCGGCCCCCGCGCCAGAGCCCGCCCCGGCACCCGCGCCTGCGGCCCAACTGGAAGGCCCGCGCAAGACCGGCTGGTGGAACCGCGGCAAGAAATAGTCCGGGACCGGATCACTGGATTTTCTATAGGGGGCAGCGCAAGCTGCCCCCTTTTTTGTGCCGCCCACTCTCCGCGTCGCCTTCGCTGATCTGCGGCCAACGGAGTGACGCACTAGCGGAAGTGTCGAATGTTGATCCGCCTCCGAACAAAAAGACCGGAGCATTGCTGCTCCGGTCTTCATCTTTGAGCGCATTGCGTGTTATTCGGCTGCAACGCAGCCCTTCTTTTTGTAAAGATCGATCAGGTGCGCACGCCGCTTTTCAACAAGCTTTTCAGCGTCAGCCGCGTTCATGTAATTGCCGACTGCAGCAGGCCAGAACAGAACGACAGCTGCAACGTTGGCAGTGTTGACGCCCTTGTCGCTGGAAGCGTCGTCCATGATTTGATCAAGCTTGGCGAACTCGCCCTCAATTTCGGTACAATTGAGATTGAAGTCGGAGGGCTCTTGCACCGCAACTTTCTGCGTCGTTGTGCAAGCGGTCAAAGCTAATGCGCTAGCGGCGACAAACGCCGCATTGAAAATAAGTTTCAAGGTAACCCCCAGATTTTGTTGCGCTCGTTTTGAGCGAAATCAGAAGAAACCAAGAATTTCAGATCGGCAACCCAAAATAGCTCCGCAGATCAGTTTTTCACAAGATTTGGGCCGCTTTACTCACCTGTACGATAAGCAAAGCGGCCCGCATCGTGTAAGCTTCAACTGAACCTACGCCGCCACTTTCGCCTTGGTGCCTGCCGGCGGGAAGCGGTCGTAGAAGCCTTCGCCCTTGGCGGCCATGTCGCGCAGCAGCTTGTTCGGGCGGAAGCGGTCGCCGTACTTGTCGGCGAGACGGTCGGCTTCGGCGACGAATTCCTTGATGCCCCAGATCAGGTCGACATAGGAGCAGCAGCCGCCGGTGAACGGGGCGAATCCCCAGGCGAGGATCGAGCCGATATCGGCGTCACGCGCGTCGGTGATCACGCCTTCCTCGAAGCAGCGGGCCACCTCAACGGCCTGGCGCACCAGGAAGCGGTTGGTCAGCTCCTTCTTCAGCGCCGGCGGGCACTCGTCGATCTTGATCTCGAGCTGCTTGTTGATGTCCGGCCAGAGGCGGGACGGCTTGCCCTTCTCGTCATAGTCATAGAAGCCCTTGCCCGCCTTGCGGCCAACACGGCCCTGGTCTTCGACCAGCCAGGCGAGGAAGTTGGTGCGTTCATCCGTCTGCAGATCAATGCCGGTGGCTTCCGCCATCGCGCGCGTCACTTTCAGCGCGGTGTCGAGGCCGACCGAGTCGGAGACTTCGAGCGCGCCCATCGGCATTCCGGCCTGACGGCCCACGTTCTCGATGATCGCCGGCTTGATGCCTTCGCCCAGCATCTCCATGCCTTCACGCGTATAGGTACCGAAGCAGCGCGAGGTGTAGAAGCCGCGGCTGTCATTGACGACGATCGGCGTCTTGCGGATCGCCAGCACATAGTCGATCGATTTCGCCAGCGTGGCTTCGCTCGTCTCCTTGCCCTTGATGATCTCGACCAGCCCCATCCGCTCGACCGGTGAGAAGAAGTGGATGCCGATGAAGTTTGCCGGGCGTTTCGAGGCTTTCGCAAGGCCGGTGATCGGCAGCGTCGAGGTGTTGGAGCCGAACACGGCGTCGTCGCCCAGCACGGCTTCGGCCTGCTCGGTGATCTTGGCTTTCAGCTCCTCGTTCTCGTAGACCGCCTCGACGACAAGGTCTGCGCCCTTGAAGTCGTCATAATTGTCGGTCGCCGTGATCAGTGAGAGCAGCGCATCGCCTTTTTCCTTCGTCAACTTGCCGCGCGAAACGTCTTTTTCGACGAGGCGTACGGAGTATTGCTTGCCCTTCTCGGCGGCTTCCTTCGTCACATCGACCAACACGGTCGGGATGCCGGCCTTCGCCTGCACATAAGCAATCCCTGCGCCCATCAGGCCTGCGCCGATGACGGCGATCTTCTTGAACTCCGTCTTCGGATGGCCCGCCGGGCGGTTGGCGCCCTTGCCGAGTTCCTGCATCGACAGGAACAGCGAGCGGATCATCGCCTTGGCTTCCGGGCGCTGCTGCGTGTTGATGAAATAGCGCGTCTCGATGCGCAGGCCGGCATCGATCGGCACCTGGATGCCTTCATAGATGCAGGACAGGATGTTCTTCTGGGCCGGATAGTTCCCATAGGTTTTCGAGGCGAGCATCATGTTCGCCATCGTCGCCACCTGGCCGACGCCCGGCGACTTGTGCGGCACGCCGCCCGGCACCTTGTAGCCCTTCTCGTCCCACGGCGCCTTCGCCTTGGGGTTCGCCTTCACCCAAGCTTTCGCCTTGGCGACGGTCTCCGAGGACGGCGCAAGTTCGTTGACCACGCCCATGGATTTTGCCTGCTCGGCGGTAAAGCTTTCGCCCTGGAGGATCAGCGGCAAGGCCGCCTGCACGCCAACGAGGCGCGGCAGGCGCTGTGTGCCGCCGGCGCCCGGGAGCAGCCCGATCTTCGCTTCCGGCAGGCCGAACTGCAGCTTCGGATTGTCATTCGCTGCGACGCGGTAGTGACAGGCGAGTGCCACTTCGAGGCCGCCGCCGAGGGCGAGACCGTTGAGCGCGACCGCCACCGGCTTGCCGCAGGTCTCCAGCTTGCGCAACGTGCCGTTCAGCGAGAAGCCGGCGTCGAACTGTTCCTTCTTCTGTTCGTCCACGGACTTCGGCTTCTTCTCGCCGCCCGCGCCCGCGCGGTCGCCCATCTCGCCGAGGTCAGCGCCGGCGCAGAAGCCGCTCGCCTTGCCGGAAGAGAGCACAAGGCCCTTGATGGCGTCGTTGGTGGCGACTTCCTTGGTGATCGCGATGATGTCGGCCACCGCCTTGCCGGTCAGCGTGTTCATGCTGCGGCCGGGCACGTCGAAGATGGCATGGGCAATGCCTTCGGCATCAATATCCCATTTGAAGGTTTCGAGGTTCATGAGAGGTCTCCTTGAATTCGGAATTGGGTCATTGTTTGGGAACAGGCAGATCGATCTCGGAACGGATGATCATGATCTTCTGCCAGATCTTGCTGGAAAGGTTGGTGGTCAGGCCTTCAATCTCGTTGACGGTGTGGATCACGACTTCGTCGCGAACGCTCTGCATGCAGAGCGCAGCGAGTTTCCCGGTCAGCGACAGCATCTCGGTGCAATAGTCGAGGTAGCGCATCAGGTCGGCGGGCGAGAGATCCCGGTCGGGCGAAGAAGCCGTCGGCCCCGCGCCCAGCAGGCTCGCCGGATCCTTGGTCAGCTGGTGCATGTCGATCACGTGCGCGATGGAGCGCAGCTCATGAAGCGCGTTGAGCGCCTGAGACCTTTTGATCCGGGCCTCCAGGTTCAGGAGGAACCAGATCGCTGCACCCATCAGGATCAGGATATTGGCAATCGCCTCAATGCCCTCAAACCCGATCTCGTCCGGATTTTCCATCAGCAGGCGGACTTTCTGCTCGATCCCCACGCCGGCCATGAAAAGGCCTGCAATGAGGACCAGCGCAACCAGTCCGCGCAGCAGCAGGTGAGGCTTAGATACATCGCCCACCCGCTTCACATGTGCATGCGCAATCCGGTCAAGCTCGGCGCACACGCCCGTCAGGCCCCGGTCCGGAAAGCGCTCGCGCACCCGGTCCCCAAGGCGCGCAAGCGTCGTGAGGATCGAGTCCGCTGAAAGCGCGCTGTACCGGTCGGCGCCGCGCATGCGTGGATCAGACGCGTTCGATGATCGTGGCCGTGCCCATGCCGGCGCCGACGCATAGGGTGACCAGCGCGGTCTTCTTGCCGGTGCGCTCAAGCTCATCGACCATCGTGCCGAGGATCATGCCGCCAGTCGCGCCGAGCGGGTGGCCCATCGCGATCGCGCCGCCGTTCACGTTCATCTTCTCGTGCGGGATTTTCAGCATCTTCATCATCAGCATGACGACCGACGCGAAAGCTTCGTTGAGCTCGAACAGGTCGATGTCCTCGACCGTCATGCCCGCCTTCTTCAGTACCTTCTGCGTCACATAGGTCGGACCAGTCAGCATGATGCCGGGCTCGGAACCGATCGACGCCATCGCGCGCACGCGGGCGCGCGGCTTCAGGCCGGTGGCCTTGCCCATCGCTTCAGAACCGAAGAGGACAGCCGAGGCGCCGTCCACGATGCCCGACGAGTTGCCGGCGTGGTGGACGTGGTTGATCTTCTCGAGTTCCGGATAGCGCTGCTTGATCACTTCGTCGAAGCCCATGCCGCCCATGCCGGCGAAGGATGGCTCAAGCGCCGCCAGCGTCTGCATGGTCGTGTCGGGCCGCATGAACTCGTCATGCGCGAGGCGGATGCCGCCCATCTGGTCGCGCACCGGTACGACCGATTTCTTAAAGCGGCCTTCTTTCCAGGCCTGCGCCGCGCGGCGCTGGCTCTCGACGGCGAACGCGTCCACGTCGTCCCGGCTGAAGCCGTATTTCGTGGCGATCGTGTCGGCGCCGATGCCTTGGGGCGTGAAGTAGGACTTGAAGGCGACCTGCGGATCGGTGGACCAGGCGCCGCCTGCGGCGCCCATCGGCACGCGACTCATGCTCTCGACGCCGCCGCCGATGGCCATGTCGGCCTCGCCGGTCATCACTTTCGAGGCGGCCATGTTGCAGGCTTCGAGGCCCGAGGCGCAGAACCGGTCGACCTGCACGCCGGCGGTCGTCTCCGCATAGTCGGCGTTCAGCACCGCGATGCGGGCAATGTCGCCGCCCTGCTCGCCGACCGGCGAGACGCAGCCGAACACCACATCGTCCACCTTCGAGGTGTCGAGATTGTTCCGGTCACGGATGGCCTGCAGCACCTGCGTGCCGAGGCTCAGCGCGGTGATCTCGTGCAGCGCGCCGCTGGACTTGCCTTTGCCGCGGGGCGTGCGCACGGCGTCGTAGATATAGGCTTCGGGCATGTTAAAGCTCCTTTCGGGGGATCAGGATGGGGTCGCCGGTGCTTTCACCGGGTTGAGGGTCAGGGAGGCGGTGGCGCGGGCGGCTTCCTTGCCGCGCGCGTCGAAGAGGTCGGCTTCGGCGAAGATCATCGCGCGGCCGATATTGCGCAGGCGCGCGGCGACTTCGATAACGCCGACACGGACAGGCCGCAGGAAGTGCGTGTGTAGATCAACGGTCGATGGAAACTTGGCTGTCCCGGCCTTCACGGTCGCCAGCATGCCGATGGCATCGTCCATCATGGCGACGAGATAGCCGCCCTGGATATACCCGGCAGGATTGGTGAACTCCGAACTGCCGTTGAACCGGACGCGCGTGGTCATCGCTTTCGCGTCCAATTCGAGAAGTTCAAAGCCGAGCGACACCGAGCTGCGCGCCGGAGTCGGGAAGACATCTCGAAGGAGGTGCCGGTCGGGCATGACAGCCTACAGCGTCCTCGCGATCAGCATTTTCATCACTTCGTTGGCGCCGCCATAGATGCGCTGGACGCGGGCGTCGGCATACATCTGCGCGATCGGATACTCGTCCATGTAGCCGAAGCCGCCATGCAGCTGCAGGCACTCGTCGATGATCTTGCACTGAAGGTCCGACACCCAGTATTTCGACATCGACGCCGTGGCCGCGTCGAGCTTGTCCTGGAGCAGCAGCTCGGTGCAGTGATCCATGAACACCTTCGCCACCGTCGCCTCGGTTTTCGCTTCGGCCAGCTTGAATTGCGTGTTCTGGAAATCCCAGATTGTGCCGCCGAAGGCCTTGCGGCTCTTCACATAGGCGACCGTCTCGTGGATCGCGCGCTCGATCATGCCGATGCCCTGCAGGCCGATGATATGCCGCTCCTGCGGCAGTTTCTGCATCAGCTGGATGAAGCCCTTGCCTTCCTCGTCGCCGAGCAGGTGCGTCGCCGGCACGCGGACTTCGTCGAAGAAAAGCTCGGACGTATCGGCCGCATGCTGGCCGACCTTGTCGAGGTTGCGCCCGCGGCGGAAGCCGCCTTCGCCCTCGACCGGGTCTGTCTCTACACAGACGATCGAGATGCCCTTGGCGCCCTTGGTCGGGTCGGTCTTGGCGCAGACGAGGATGAGATTGGCGGTCTGGCCGTTCGAGATGAAGGTCTTCGAGCCGTTGATGACATATTCGTTGCCGTCACGCTTCGCCGTCGTCTTGATGTTCTGCAGGTCCGAGCCCGCGCCCGGCTCGGTCATCGCAATCGCGGTGACGATCTCGCCCGAGCAGATCTTCGGCAGCCAGCGGCGCTTCTGTTCCTCGGTGCCATAGGCCGTGATGTAAGGCGCGATGATGGCGTTGTGCAGCGTGATGCCGAAGCCGTCGATGCCCTTCCACTGCTGCTGCTCGATGATGATGGCCTCGTGGCGGAAATCCCCGCCGGCCCCGCCATACTCTTCCGGCACCGAGGCGCCGAGCAGGCCCATCTCGCCGGCCTTCTTCCAGATGTCGCGCGGCACCACCCCCGCCTTGCGCCAGGCGGGCACATGCGGCGCACATTCCTTTTCGAAGAACTGGCCGACGGCATCGGCAAAAATGTCGAGTTCCTCATCCTGCCGCCAGGCAGATTTCGGGACGTTCAGGGGGCTTTCCAACATCAGGCAATCTCCAGGCCGGGCGCGGCATGCGGGTTGCCGCTTACGTTCACGTCAGCATGTAGTCGCTGCGGTCCGGTTTCGCCATCCGTACCGCAGCGTCAGGAATGTATCAGAACTGCGCTTCGCTGACTGCCATCATCGCGCCCGCGCCGGTCTTTACCTTGGCAAGATGCGCCGCCGTGTCCGGCAGCATCCGCTCCACGAAATACCGCCCCGTGGCGAGCTTCGCCGCATAGAACGGGTCCTTGGTGTTCGCCTTCTCCAGCGACAGCTTCGCCATCCGCGCCCACATGTAGGCGAGCGAGGTGAGACCCATCAGGTGCAGGTAGTCATGGCTGGAGGCGCCGGCATTGTTGAAGTCGCTCATGCCGTTCTGCATCAACCACATCGTGCCGTCCTGCAGCTGCGCGCGCGCCGTCTTCAGCCCCTCAAGGTAAAGCTCCATGCCGGGCGTCGCTTCGGCCGAGGCGACGAACTCGTCGATCTCGGCGAAGAAGCTGAACACCGCCCGCCCGCCATTGGCGCCCAGCTTGCGGCCGACCAGGTCCAGCGCCTGCACGCCGTTGGTGCCTTCATAGATCAGCGTGATCCGGCAATCGCGGACGATCTGCTCGAGGCCCCACTCGCGCGTGAAGCCCGATCCGCCGTGCACCTGCAGGCCAAGGTTCGCGCTCTCGAGACCCTTGTGGGTCAGGTAGGCTTTCACCACCGGCGTCAGCAGGGCCATGTAGTCGCCGGCACGCTCGCGCACTTTCTCGTCGGGTGACTTGTGCTGCAGGTCGCCCTGGAACGCGGCCCAATAAGTGAAGGCACGGGCGCCTTCGATGAAGGCTTTCTGCTCCAGCAACATCCGGCGCACGTCCGGGTGTACGATGATCGGATCGGCCGGCTTGTCCGGCGCCTGCGTGCCTGTCAGCGAGCGGCCCTGCACCCGGTCCTTCGCGAAATCGAGCGCGTTCTGGTAGGCGACCTCGGCCTGAGACAGACCCTGCAAGCCGACGCCAAGGCGGGCCTCGTTCATCATGACGAACATGGTGCGCATGCCCTTGTGTTCGTCGCCGACCAGCCAGCCGGTTGCGCCGTCATAGTTCATGACGCAGGTCGCGTTGCCGTGGATGCCCATCTTCTCTTCAAGGCCGCCGCAGCTGGCCGCGTTGCGCGCGCCGAGCGAGCCATCCTCATTCACCAGGAATTTCGGCACCACGAACAGCGAAACGCCCTTGATGCCTTCCGGCGCGCCTTCGATGCGGGCGAGTACGAGGTGGATGATGTTTTCGGTCAGGTCCTGCTCGCCGCCGGAGATCCAGATCTTCTGGCCGGTGATCTTGTAGCTGCCATCGCCGTTAGGCACGGCCTTGGTCTTCATCAGGCCGAGATCGGTGCCGCAATGCGGCTCGGTCAGGTTCATTGTGCCGGCCCATTCGGCCGAGGCCATCTTGGGGCCGTACTTCTTCTTCAGCGCGTCCGAGCCGCCCGCCATCAGCGCCTGATAGGCGCCGTGCGTCAGGCCGGGATACATGCCGAACGCCATGTTCGATGCCGAGACCATCTCGGTCCAGGCAATGTTCACGGCATGCGGCAGGCCTTGCCCGCCCATTTCAGGATGCGCCGCCAGCAGCGGCCAGCCATTCTCGACGAGCTGCTTGTACGCCTCCGGGAACCCGTCCGGCGTCTTCACGCTCGCGTCCGCATTCCGCTTGCAGCCCTGCCGGTCGCCAACGGCGCTCAGCGGGAACAGCACGTTCTTGGCGAACTTCGCCCCCTCTTCCAGGATCTGGTCGATCGTCTCGGGGGTTGCGTCGGCAAAGCCCGGAAGGTTCGAATAGTTGTGGAGCTGCAGGACTTCGTGCAGCACGAACTGCATGTCACGGACGGGGGCGTCATAACGGGGCATCGGGGAAGGTCCTCTCAAACAGTAAGTTTGCGGCCTTGAATGGCAAAGCGTGTTGGAAAAGTCATTCCAACACGCTCAACTATCTACATTTGTTCGGTAGCGGGCTCTCAGACTTCGTCGAGCTGCTTGCGGGCGACCTGCTCATAGGCATGCGCCTGACGCTTGGTCTCTTCCGACGGGCCGTTATTGGCGACCAGGTCCTCGAGCCATTCGATCCCTTTATAGAGTTCGTGCAGCGCCGTTTCGATGTCGCCGCGCTGGACTTCCAGTTCGGCGGCCTGTTTGCGGAACTTCTCCAGCATCATCTTGGTCTGGGCCCGCTTGCCGTCGTTCAGGGCATAGAGGTCCAGGATTTCGCGGATATCCGCCAGCGGCAGTCCGAGGCGCTTGAGGCGCACGATGATCGTCAGCCGGGCGCGGTCCCGGTTGGAGTAGAGACGCATCATGCCGTCGCGGGCCGGATGCAGCATGTCTTTGTCTTCGTAGAACCGCAACGCGCGCGGCGTCACCCCGAATTCCCGGGCAAGCTCGGAAATAGTGTAGGTGCGGGAATCAGCGGCAGAAATAGACGAAATGGTACGATGTTGCATGACGTGGTTCCTCCGTTTGTGTCTGCAGGTTTCTTGTTATGGGGGTGTTCTAAGCAACACCTTCCGCGAACGTCAACGTAAATTTCCGCTTACGCGAAGGGAAAGCGCAGTCCGGGCGCCCTCCCTACGGGAAACTCGCACAGAATCTTACCTTTAACGCGGCCTTAACGGACGCCCGTCATTTCTGTGCGGGTGTAAACAATTGCGCCGTTCTCCTTAACCATGTGGGAGCGGCACCGGCGTAAGGAGCGGCAGATGAGCCAGACCGGATGGAGCAAGTTCAGCACCGACCAGAGGGCCCGCGACGCAGCACGCGAAGCGGCCCTGGCGGAAGGCATCACGCTGGGCGAGTATCTCAACCGCCTGCTGACGATGGTCGAGGAGCCCCAGCCGGGCGAGACGTCCTACTCTTATACCCGCCGCACCGGCGCGCCGCCGATGCCGATGGCGCCGGTCCAGGATTCAGCCTCCACGCTCGACCGCCTGACCCGCCGGATCGAAGCGACGGAAGCGCGCTCCACCCTCGCGATCAACAATATCGACAATGTGGTCAACGGCCTCGCCGCCCGGCTGCAGACGACCGACCAGACCACCGTCGCGATCGCCAACCATATCGAAGGCCTGATCGACGAACTGCGCGTCACCCATGAGACGCTGCAATCGAAAGTCCGCCGCCTCGAACATGACGACCGCGGTCAGCACAATGTCGAAGCGCTGCGCGCCCTCGAAGGCGCGCTCGGCAAGCTCGCCACCCATGTCTATGAAGAAGGCGAACTCACTCAGAACGAGACCGTCGCGATCAAGGGCCGGATCGAATCAGGCTTCGCCGATCTGACCGACCGCGTCGAAGGCATCGAGACGCGTGTCGATCGCACCCTGTCGGACGCCGCCGCCCGCGTCGAACGTGCCGTCGAGCAGGCAGAACTCCGCGCCGAAGGTACCGCCCGCGGCCTTGCCGAGCGCATGACCAACCTCGAATCGAACGTCCAGGAACGCCTCGCCGTCACGGGCCAGTCCGAAGAACGCCTCAGCGCCGTCGAAGCCGATGTCTCGGGCGCGCTGAACTCAATGGAATCGACGCTGCTGCGGATCCAGGAGCGGCTCAACCGCGCCGAGACCGGCACCGACTCGGCGCTCAAAAGCCTCGAGACCACGTTCGCGCATCTCGACGAGCGGATCGAAGCCGTCGCCAGCCAGATCGACCCCGAACAAGCCGAGCGCTTGAAGCAGGAATTCGAGGCCCGCTTCGAGGACCTGACCCGGTCCGTGCGCAGCGCGGTGGACAATGCCCGTATCGAACTCGCCACTGAGATCGCCCACGCCGCCGCCGGCCAGGACGAGAAGCTCGAAGAGCGCCTCAAGGCAGAAGTCAGTGAGCTGAAGGCCCGCCTCGCCGAAGTCGAAGCCCGCGAGCCGGCAGATCTCACCGCCACGGTGCAGGAAGAAATCGGCCGCCTCGGCACGCAGGTCGCGGAGCGCATCGACGCGCTCGCCGCGCATGTCGAGGACCGGCTTGAAGAAAGCGAGATGCGCAGCGCCGAAGCGATCGAGCAGGTCGGCGAGCAGGTCACCGTGGCCGCAGTCCGCCTCCAGAAACGCCAAGACGAAGCGCTCACCGCGCTCGCCCAGGACATGGACGGCATGCGCAAGGCCTCCGACGCCCGCCTCTCGGACGCTCTTGCCAGCGTCTCCGAACGCCTCGAGCGGATGCAGTCGCAATCCTCCGAGTCGCTCTCGCCCGTGCAGCGCGCCATCGCGGCACTCGCCACGCGTCTCGAGAGCCTCGAATCCTTTACCACGCCGCCGCACGTCGATGCGCAGCCGCCCGTCCTCGAGCCGGACTTCGGCGCGTCGATGTTCACCGCCGATTCCGAGCCGGAATACGAACCGGCCTCGATGTTCGAAACCGAAATCGAGGACGAGCCCGCCACCCACGTGCCGGCCTTCGCCGCCGTCGATGACACCGATGAATTCGAAGCCGGCTTCTCCGGCTGGGAAGTCATCGACAACAAGGAATCGGTCAGCCCTTACAAGTCCGACTTCGACGCCATCCGCGCCGCCGGCGAACGCCTGATGCCCGCTGACCCGGAGCCGCCTGAAGAGGTCAGCACCGAAGAGGTCCACACCTATGTCGCCGATGCCCCGGAACCGGACGCCGAACCTGAAGAGGAGAGCGGCTTTGATCCCGTTGCCGAACTCGACGGCTTCGATATGATCGGCGACAGCCTCGAAGACAGCCAGACCGAAACCCGCGAGTCCGACATTTTCGACGACGAGCCGGACTTCTCCCGCACGCTCGCGGAAACCGAGGCGCGCCCGCCCGCAGACGCGCTGCCTGAAGAGTCGACGGCCGACTATATCGCCCGCGCCCGCCGCGCCGCGATGGCCGCCTCGGAAAAGACCTCGCGCAACAAGCCGCGCGCCGCGCCGCTGCCGGTCGAAGCCAAGCCTGCTGGCCAGAAATCCGGCAGCGCCCGCGTGCCGATGTTCCTCGCCGCATCCGCCGTCGTGATCACCAGCGCCGGTGTCGGCGGCTATCTCTACCTTCGCGGCAAGCAACCGGTCACGCCAACCCTGTCCGGCCCGGTCGACACCTATGTCGATCCGGCGACTGGCGCGGCAGCCGCCACGACCACGGCCGCCGCCGTCACCGCGGCGCCAACCGATGCGGAGCAGATGCTGTTCGAGGATGACACCGCCGTCGTCAGCGACACCTTGTTTGGCGAAACCGAGACCGCTCCTGCCGAGCCCGAAAGCAGCGAAATTCTCGCCCTCGCCGAAGCTGCCTCCGCCAAGGCGCAGGAGTCTGAGGCGCCCATCCTAGCCTCCGTCCAGCCGGTAACGCCCGCCCTCAAGCCCGCGACGAAATTTGCGCCCAAGCCAGCGCCGAAACCGGCCGTGGAACTGACACCGGAACAGGCCGCGATCCGCTCGATCGTGACCGCCGCAGAAGCCATCGAAGCCAGCGGCCCGCCGTCACTCAAACCCTCCGTACCTGCCGTGGAGTCCGAACCGGCGAAGGAGCCCGCGAAACGCACCGTGCGCGGCGACACGACCTTCCCGGCCATCCCGGTCGTCGTCACCGTTGAGGCCGAAGCCAATGCCGGCAACGCCGTCGCCCAGTACCAGTATGCGCAGGTGAAGCTCTCGGAAGGCGACCTCGAAACCGCCGCCTCCTTCCTGCGCCGCGCCTCGCAAAAAGGTGTCGCGCCCGCCCAGTACGAACTCGGCAAGCTCTATGAGCGCGGCCAGGGTGTCGACAAGGACATGATCGAAGCCCGCAACCTGATCCAGAAGGCCGCCGAAGCCGGACACGTGAACGCGATGTACGACTACGCCCTCTTCCTCGCCGAAGGCGAAGGCGGCGCGAAGTCCGAAGCCGATGCAGTGGCCTGGTTCAACGAAGCCGCCGAGCTTGGCCTTGTCGATGCGCAATACAATCTCGGCGTCGTGCATGCCGAAGGCATCGGTACGCCGCAGGACCTGACCAAGGCGCTGTTCTGGTTCGAAGTGGCTGCACGCGCAGGTGATACCGGCGCCGAGCAGGAAGTGAAGAACCTGCGCACGCGCGTCGCGATGTCAGACTCGCTGGAAGCCAGCGAGAAGGCCTCCAAGTGGAAGGCCCAGACGCCGGTCGCCCTCGCCAATGGCCGCTTTGGCGCCCAGCGCTGGAACACGGGCAACCCGCTGCAGGTCCAGGCCGTGCAGACCGCACTTGGCCGTCTCGGCTTCGGCGCCGGGACGCCCGACGGCGTGATTGGTCCGCGCACGGCCGATGCGATCAGCGACTATCAGGCGATGGAAGGCCTCGAGGTCACCGGCACGATCACGCCGGAACTCGTTGACCACCTGAACGCCCGCGCTGGCGGCGCGCGCAGCACCTGATCCCTGGCAACCGGGATCAGTCCTGCGGCGCCGTCAGATCTATCCGGCGCACTTCTTCAATGACGCCTTCTTCCAGCTTGCCTTCCACGAGCTCTGAATTGAGCAGCGCCAGGTATCGCCCGCCGGTGAAGATCGGCCGCGAGTTGCCATACCAGTCCACGCACGACACCTCGCACTCATAGCCGGTGGGCGATTCCGTTTCCGGATCGGCGCGGGTGGCAATGAGCTGGCCCGCCTCGCTCAGCTCGCCGTCTGCATCCGTGGCGATATAGGTGAGGTCAGAAGACGCCGACCACCACCACCAGTGCTCGGACTCCTCAGACCGCGTCACCGTCGGCAGCCCGATCAGGCCTTCGCCCTTGGCATCAATGCGGCTGTTGAAGGCATGGCTGCGGTTCTCGCTCTCATACCGGTTCGTGAGCACATGCGTGCTGGCAAGTTTCGGATCTTCCCCGCGCAGGTCGATCAGCGAGAGGCTCAGCCCCTTGTGGTCCTTGTACCCCGTCAGCGCCATGTACGGGCCCGCACGCTCGGCGCGGATCACGTCATGCGGCACGTCGAGCGTGACCGGCCAGGAGGGATTGTCCACCGGCACAACGATCGCCACGCCATTCTCGCGCGGCGCATCGCTCTCTGCCGGTGCCCAGCTGCCCCAACCTTCCCGCGCGCCGTAGACAAGGTGCTTCTCGGTAAAGCGCGCTTCATAGTCTGATGTCCCGGGAGACGGCAGCGGCACGTACCGTCCGCCCGGCGCGTCGCTGAACGTGCCGGTGAAAGCCGACATCGGCGCATCGAAGAACGTCAGCGTAGCCGGCGTGCTCCAGCCGCCGGGACAGGCGGGCGACTGCCAATCCACCACCGCGCGGAACGTATCGGCATCCATATCCATCGAGAACTGGTTCTGCGGCGCGCCGCGCACACCCAGCACCGACGGCATCTCGCCGCTGATCGGCAACTTGATCAGCGCAGAGGTCGCGATCTCGCGCACCGGTGCATGCCCCTTGCGGTCAGAACAGGCCTGGTAAGCCTCCTCCGAGTCGCTCGAGACTTCCGACCAGCCCGGATTCATCCAGAGCCAGAAGGCATCGCGGGTAACAAGGAACTTGTGGGACTCGGTGCCGATGATCGCGGTCGACGTGCAGAGCGGCGCAGACGTATCCGTGGCGCCGGAGATGTCGCAAACCGTCACCGTATGGATCACCGGTTCCAGCATCCGCTGCACCGGCATCCAGATATCCTCGGCGCGGAACAGCGGGCGCCCGCGCATGTGCGTGCGCTCACCGTCCTCGCCCTCGCGGCGCCACTCGCGGATTTCCGGTGGATCGAACGCGTCCCACCAGCCTTGCCCGTTCGTAAAGATCGGCGTGTGGATGACGAGCTTCCCGTCGATCATCCGCGAGGCATAGTTGCTGCCCGAGTAATAGTCGTCGGAGGAAATGTAGAACGTCGCCTGCCGCGTCACCTTGCCGTCATCGCCGAGCGTCAGCACCGTGAACTCGCTGGCATTCTCGTCGTACGAATATCCGGTGACGAGGATGGTGCGTCCCGAGACGAGCATCTCGTCATACCAGGTGTCTTCGGCGCTGGAGCGATAGACGTTCGCGCGGTCCGTCAGCTTCAGTCCCGGCTCGCCGCCCGGCAGGATGTCGGTGACGAACAGGCGCCCGTCCTGCAGCACGACAAGGTAGTTGCCGATCTGCTTGACGATGCCGCCCTCGTCGACGCCGGCCTTTTGATTGTTGGTGATCTCGGGATTGGCCGGGTCGGCCGGGATCGAGGAACCGGTCACGACGATCTCGGACTCGGACGCCGCCGCATCGGCCATCGCCATCGCGGGCGGAGGCGGCGGCGGAGACATCGCAGCTTCGGTGGGCGCCGCCATCGCCGTCGCCGGCATGTCGCGCCAGGAATAGACACCGCGCTGTTTCGCAGCGCCGCGCACCGCCTTCAGCCAATCGAGAAATTCCTGTTCGCTCGTGAAGCGCGACAGCGTGGCCGAGCGCAGGGGATCGAGCGCCGGATCGGCATACGCGGGCACGGACTTGTCCGGCGCCGCAAGCTCGATGTTGGCGAACCGGTTCACCGGCGGCGCAGCGTCCGCGAAGGCTTCGGCCTCGGGTTCGCTCGGCCAGGGGCGCAGCGAACTGCAGGCAGTCGCCGTGATCATCAGAGCCGCGAGGCTCGCAGCGTGCATCAACTTCATGGGACTCCCCTCCCTGTTATGGCCGGGAGTTAGGACACCAGACTTTGGCGGAGTAAAGGCAGGCGCTTTTGGCGCGAGAAGATGTTCCCACGCGCGCCAAACCGGATTAGTTCCCCTGCCATGACCAACTCGAACGACATGCCCCTCGCCGCCAAGCCCATCGACCGCGCCGCCCACCGCCGCACCGATGAGGCCTGGCTTGAAGCCGCTTTCAAACGCGAGGACGCGCTCGTCTTCCTGCTGCGCGACGGCATTCCGCTGATCGCGCGCGACGGCGGCCTCGTCTGGATGGGGCCGGAAGCGGCCCGCGTCTCACCCGGCTCGCCGCGCCTCTTTCTCGGTGAGGACAAGGCCGGCGCGCCGGTCTTCGCGATGGATCTTCCGCCGAAGTTCGACCTCGATGGCTCGTTGATCGAAGGCATCGGCGAGTTCCTCGACTTCCGCCAGGCCGCCGCGCGGATGCCCGCGATGGACGCCAACTGCGCCTCCACCGCGCGCAGCCTTTTCCTCTGGCACACCTCGCACGGCTACTGCGCGAAGTGCGGTGGCCGCAACGGAATCACCGATGCCGGCTGGAAAGCGCAGTGCTCTGCGTGCGGCGCCGAACACTTCCCGCGCACCGATCCCGTTGCGATCATGTTGGCGGTGCAGAACGGCCACGCGCTGATCGGCCGCCAGAAATTCTGGCCCGCCGGTTTCATGTCCTGCCTCGCAGGCTTCTGCGAGCCGGGCGAAACCATCGAGCAGGCCGCGTCGCGCGAGTTGTTCGAGGAAGCAGGCATCAAATGCGATCCGGCGAAGGCGGAATATGTGGCGTGCCAGCCCTGGCCCTTCCCCTCATCGCTGATGATGGGCTTCATCCTTCCGGCTCAGTCGGACGCGATCACCATCGATTCAAAAGAGCTCGAGAGCGCGCGGTGGGTCTCGCGCGCCGAGATGCGCGAAATTCTTTCGGGAAAACATTCCGAACTTTTTTGCCCGCCTCCCTCTGCAATTGCCCATCATATATTGAAGGTTTGGGCCGAACGGGACGATTGACCGTGTACGGACTAATACAGGGACTCGCCTGAAAAATGAATTTTAGGAGTTGCATTCTCGCGAATCACGATATTATTGCAGTGCCACTCAAAGGAGATCGAAGATGGCTGTTGCAAAAAAACCCGCCGCTAAAAAACCGGCTGCTAAACCTGCCGTGAAAAAAGCTGCACCGAAAGCCGCTGTGAAAAAGCCGGCTGCTAAAACCGCTAAAGCTGCCCCGGCCAAAAAACCGGCCGCCAAAGCAAAAAAGAAGTAAGTCTACGGACGACTTCAAAATACAAAAGGGCGAGCGCAAGCTCGCCCTTTTTCTTTTTAGAAATCAAGGAATTTGCCGAGAGACTTGAAGTGCCGCGACAAGGCTCGCGTGCCAGTTCGGTCCCCGCCCGCGCCAACCGCGCACCGCACTGATCACACACCTCTTCTCCGTGTTTCCCGCGACCCGCACGGTGTCCAACCGGGCCCGCCAACCCGCACCCCGATCTGAAACGGCGCCGGAGAGAAACCCTCCAGCGCCGCGCGAGTCAGATCGGCGAAAATCTAGTTGATGACCTCGGGCCAGTTGGTGTTTGCGGAGGCGATGAAGCCCGGGATGTCCCCTTCCCAATTTTTTTGCACCGAACTGTTGTAGTTGAGATACAGTTTCCCATCGACGATTTTCCAGAACTTCGCATCGCCCTTCGCGGTGTAGCCCTGGCTCACCGCCCAGGCGCAGTAGCCGCCGTATTGCGGCGCGTAGGCGTCCGGATTTTTCTTGAAGGCATCGCGGTTCGCTGCGCTTGCGAAGCGGAACTCGGCGCCGTTCCAGGTCGTCGAGAATTCCTTGGCGCCTTTCACCGGCTTGCCGGCCTTGAAGTAAGCGACCGGGTCATAGCCTTGCACGGCGATGTCGTCGAAGGCGCCGGTATAGATCGGCGGCTCGGCCGCAGCAACGGGCGGGAAGAGAATGACGGGCGCCATGGCAATGGCGGCAGCGGCAAGGAGAGAGCGGAGTTTCATCGTGTCGTTTCCAGTGTTCGGGTGCAGTTGAAGAAGGAAGATACAAGTCTGGCCGCGGAGGCAGGGAGGGGGGAGCTGCACGCCTCCGCAGCCAGCATCAGGACCGCGCCGGGGCCAGCGCCGGTCCCTCAGTCGACAGCACGCGGGACGGGAGGAGAACCCGCGCCACAGCACGGCCCAGTTCGATCAGCACGCCGCGCCCGGCGATCAGCATGGCGATCGAGCAGAGCCAGACGGCCACCGCCATGGCGAACAACCCGCCGCCATCATTGTTCGGATCAATGCCGAGCGGCGTGAAGAGATGGAAGCTGACCGCGCCGCTCATCACCGCGACGGCGATCAGGGCGCCGAGAACCCGCAGCCGCTTCAGCGCGGGCACGAGGCTGGCGATCAAGAGCGACGAGGCCACCAGCTCGGCCGAGCCGATCACATACTGGCTGAACAGCCCCGTCTGCGCGAACACGCCTTCGGCGCCGAAGCCGGATGCCCAGGCATCAAGCTTGCCGAAGATCGTCTGCGTCTCCGGCGCGTTGGTGAACTTGAATCGCAGGCTGTCGAGAAAGACGGCCGAAGCGACCAGCGAGTAAGCAATAGGCGCGTAGGTGCGCAGGTGGCGGTTCATGTCGGTGTGTCCTCCCGGTGCGCCGCCTATGACACGCACCGGCCTCCAGCCACAAAGCACGCCGTTGTGAGACCGCTTCACGCCTGCGTGAGGCGCCTCTCGCCGAACGCCCGCACTTGATTTATGGTTCATGCAGAAACTGCATACGAGGAATGCTCTTGGACCGGATTGATGCAATGCGCCTTTTCATCCGCGTCGCGGATGCCGGCAGTTTCTCTCGCGCCGCAGCTGATCTCGAACTTGGCCAGCCGACCGTCTCGCGCCGCATCCAGGACCTCGAAGAAAGCCTCGGCACGACCCTCTTCCAACGGACGACCCGCGCGCTGAGCCTCACCGAAGCGGGTACCCGGTTCTACAAACGCGCTACCGACATCCTTACAGAGTACGATGAGGCGGAGGCCGAAGCGCGCGGCCTAGAGCATGCGCCGGTCGGCCTCTTGCGCATCTCCTGCTCGCATTCCTTCGCGCGCCGCGTCGTCGCGCCGGCGGCGGCTGGCTTCCTCGCTGCCTGGCCCAACATCCGCGTCGATCTGATCTCCGATGATTCGATCACCGACCTCGTCGCTGAAGGTGTCGACATCGCCTTCCGTCTCGGCGAGCTGCGCGACTCGAGCCTGATGGCCAAGAAGGTCGGCGAAGCGGCGCAGGTGATCTGGGCTGCGCAATCCTATCTCGACCGGCGCGGCACGCCGCAGCATCCCTCCGAGCTCACCGCGCACGACGCGGTTGTCTTTCGCCACAGCCGGCAAACGACGTGGGAACTCAGCAAGGACAACGAGAGGGTAGAGGCGCGCGTCGATGGACCGTTCCGTGCCTCTTCTGGCGAGACGCTTCTCGAAGCGGCCGCCGGCGGCCTCGGCCTCTTCCTCGCGCCGGCCTGGCTCGCCTCCGAATGCACCGGCGAGATCCGTCTCGTCCGTGTGCTGCCGGACTGGCACGGACCCAGCCTGCCGATCCATGCCGTCTGGAGTTCCGGCAAGCTGCGCGGCAAGGCAAAGCTGTTTGTCGATCATGCAGAGCCCGCCATCGCCGCCGCTTGCGGACTGACACGGCCGGAAGCAGCGCGCGGCCAGGGCTGATCTCACGCCGGCCGGTTCAGCCGCGCGGTCAGGAATGCCACCAACGCCGGGTCCTGCGTCAGCGAGATCGCCTTCGCCTGCGCCTCTGCCGCCTCCTTCAACTGCCCTGCCGCCTGCAGGAGATGAAAGCGCGCCGCCCAGTACGGCTGATAGCCTTCAACGCGCGCCGCCGGAATCTCGTCCAGTTTCGCAAGTCCTTCCTCGGCGCTCCGGTGCTCACCATACGCGACCGCCCGCGCCACCGCCGCACCGATCGCGGGCGACTGTCGCACCAGCACATCATACAGCATCAGCAAAGCTGAAGGCGGCACTTCGCCGAGCATGACCGACTGGTTGTGCAGCGACTGGATCGCCGCCTCGGTCTGGAACCTGCCCGGCCGCCCGAACGCCGCCGCCGCCCGCAGGCACGCTTCGGACTCGGCCATCAGCGCTCCGTTCCATAGCCGCACATCCTGCTCCTTGAGCGGAACATAGTCTCCGCCAGGTCCGCGCCGCGCTGCCGCCCGTGCCTCACTTGCCAGCATCAGCGCGAGCAAGCCCTTCGCCTCCGGCGCCTGCGGCAGCAACATCACGACGAGCCGCGCAAGAAAGATCGCCTCCTGCGTAAGCGGCTCGCCCGACGCCGCCTCCCCCGGCACATCATCCCAGCCGAGCGTGTAGGCCGCGTAGATCGCCGCGAGCACATCTTCGAGCCGCTCTTCCAGCACCGAAGCCTCCGGCACTTCGAACGCCACACCTGCATCGCGGATCTTCGCCTTGGCCCGAACGAGGCGCTGCGACATGGCGGGCGCCTCGACCAGGAAGGCGCGGGCGATCCGCGCGGCGTCGAGCCCGAGGATCGTCTGCAACATCAGCGGCGTGCGGACGGTCTCGTCGATGGCCGGGTGGGCGCAGACGAACATCAGCTTCAGGCGCTCGTCGGGAAAGTCGTTCTGGGTGCGGGACTGCATGGCGTCGCAAACCTGTTCAAGCGCAGACGCGGCGGCCTCGCGCACGCCCTGATGCCGGCGCACATGACCGGCAGCGCGCCGCGCGGCGGTCAGCAACCAGGCTTCGGGACTGTCCGGCACACCGCGCTCCGGCCAGACGCGCAGCGCCTCGGCGAACGCATCCGCCAGCGCATCCTCAGCGGCAGCGATGTCGCGCGTCGCGCGCACAATGAGAGACAGGAGACGCCCATAGCTGCTGCGGGCCGCGGCTTCGGCAGCAGTGCGGGCGTCTCCCTTGCTCATTCAGCGCGCCGGCGGCAGCAGCACGGGGCGCACTTCCACCGAGCCGTATTCCGCCGAGGGCGACTTCGCCGCCCAGTCGAGTGCCGCATCAAGGCCCGCGACCTCGATGACGACATACCCGCCGAGCTGTTCCTTGACATCGGCATAGGGACCGTCCTGCACCTCGCGCTTGCCGTTCCGGACACGGACGGTCGTAGCGGTATGCGGCGGATGGAGGCCGTCGCCATTGACCATGATGCCGGCCTGGGCAATCGAGCCCATGTAAGCGGTCCAGGCGCCCCAATAGGCGGGCGCTTCGGCCGGGTCCTCGCGCCTGGCGAAGACGTCGGTCGGCTCGGTGAAGATCAGCATGTATTGCATCGGACATGTTCCTGCGAGTTGCCGGCAGGTTCATTCCTGCCTGACAACTTGAGCCGCGGGGAGCGCCTGTTTCGACAACCGTGCGAGAATTTTTCTAAAACCTGGCGTTCACCGTCTTCGGAAACACGCCGAGGATCTTCAGCGACTGCGAGAAAAAGCCGAGTTCCTCCAGCGCCAGCTGCACGGGACGCTCATCCGGATGGCCTTCGATCTCGGCATAGAATTGCGAGGCTTCGAACGAGCCGCCGGTGAGATAGCTCTCGAGCTTGGTCATGTTGACGCCATTGGTCGCAAACCCGCCGAGGCCCTTGTACAGGGCCGCCGGAATGTTGCGCACCTCGAACAGGAAGGCCGTCTTCGCCGGGCCGTCGCCTGCGTCGATGTCCGCCGGAGTCCGCGACATGATCACGAAGCGCGTCGTGTTGTGCGCAGCGTCCTCTATGTCTTCGGCGAGGATTTCGAGGTCGTAGACCTCTGCCGCAAGCCGCGGCGCGATCGCGGCAACGGAGGGATCGCCAAGCTCCGCCACTTCCCGGGCCGCGCCTGCCGTGTCGGCGGCGGTGACCGCCTCGATGCCATGCTTGCGCAGGAAGTTGCGGCACTGGCCGAGGCCCATGATGTGCGAGCGCGCTTTCCGGACATCCGCCAGCTTCGTACCCTTCAGGGCCATCAGCTGGAACCGGATCGGCAGGTAATACTCGCCGGTGATGTGAAGCTGGGTGGAGGGCAGCAGATAGTGAATGTCGCCGACCCGGCCCGCGATCGTGTTCTCGACCGGGATCATGGCGAGGGCGGCTTCGCCCTTCTCGACGGCGATGAAACAGTCCTCGAAGGTGCGGCAGGCCATGGGCTCATGGGCCGGAAAGGCCTCGCTGCAGGCAATGTGCGAGTTCGCGCCCGGTTCGCCCTGATAGGCAATTTTCTGGCTCATTGCGGAAATCCCTGCCCTGCCCCCCGGATTCGACGTGCGTCTGATCGCCGCGACGCCCGGGGGAAGCGCCTCTGCGAGGCACCGGTTATATTGTGCGCACCCGGTTAGCGTGCCAAAACCCGCCCGCCAAGACACTAGTAACGGAATAGATTCGAAGGATTGCCCCCATGGGAGAACTCGGTCTCAACAAGATCATGGGCGCCCTGCTCGCCACCGCCCTGTTGATGATGGGCCTGGCGTCGCTGCCAAGCCTCGTGTTCGCAAGCGGCGGTGGCCATCACGGCGACGAGGAAGAGACCGCCAGCCTCGGCGAAAAGATGTGTGCGCAGTTCCATTACTGCGTCGAGATCGCCGAAGCCGCCTCCGCTGGCGGCGCGGTCGAAGCCGTGTTTGACCTCGGCGCCGCCCTGCTGACCGCAGATGTCGCCCGCGGCGAGCGCACCTTCGCCGGCCAGTGCTCGACCTGCCACACCATTACTCCCGGCGGCGCCAACGGCACCGGCCCGAACCTCCACAACACGGTCGGCGCCGAAAAGGCCCACATTGCCGGGTTCAACTATTCCGGCGCCCTTTCGAACGCTGAAGGCAGCTGGACCTACGAGAACCTCGACGCCTGGCTGAAGAGCCCGGCGGGCTACATCAAGGGCACCTCGATGTCCTTTGCCGGCATCAAGAAAGACGCTGACCGCGCCAACGTGATCGCCTATCTCGCCGCCAACACCGAAGGCGCCCCGCCCTTCCCGGCCCCGATGGCCGCAGCCGCTCCGGCTGAAGGCGAAGCGGTCCCGGCTGAAGGCGAAGCGGTCCCGGTTGAAGGCGAAGCCGTTCCCGCCGATGCCGCCACCCCGCCGGCAGAAGGCGAGGCCGCACCGGCCGAAGGCGCGGCCCCTGCAACCGGCGAAACCCCTCCGGCCGAGACACCCGCCACAGAAGTCGCGCCGACCTGATCCGGAGTTTGATCCGCATACAGAAAACCCCCGGCCGGCGCCGGGGGTTTTTTGTTGAACGTCACACCAGCTGCAACGACCCTTCCAGCCCCGCAAACATCGCGGCGAGGCGCGGATCGTCCGGCGCGCAGGCATAGACGTTCTGGTAGACGGCGCGGACCGCCTTCTTCAGGCGCGAGGTCTCAAGACGGTCTTCCTCCATGCCCAGGACCAGCAGGTTCATCTTCGGGGCTGGGCCGTAATTCTCCAACGGAAGGATATAGTCGAAGCCCCCCACCTCGCGGCAGCCGAGGCGGCGGTAGAACTGCTTGCGCTTCAGCCGCACGGCGCGCTCCGCCGCGTCCACGTCGCCGTCTTCTGAATCCACTTCGATCAGCAGCATCGTCCCCGGATCAATCCGGCTGGCTTCGAAGGACGCGGTGAACAGGAGTGATCCGATCCCGCCGCCTTGCGCCCTCGCGGCGATGGCCAGATATTCGAGCAGCATCACGCCTTCGGCGCGCGGCGCGTAAACGATCGACAAGCCTATGACTTCGCCGCCGCGCACATACGCCCACAAGCGCACATCCGGATGCGCGAGGCTCGCTAGGATCTGCGCGCGTGTTTTCTGCTCCGCCTTCGGGATTTCAGCCTCGTAGATCGCCATCGCAGCCTCGAACAGGCCGCTGCGCGCGTCCATCACCTCGACCAGACTCTGCTTGCCGGGTTCATCCACCGGCATCAGACGGCCTTCAGCCAGTCCGGCGTCCCGCCGCGCTGCAGAGCTACCCGCCGCACGCCAGTCACTTCTCCGACGACGCTCCGTAGACGGTCAATTGCCACCACAAGGGGCTCGCGCGCGACGCCGAGATGGAAGGCGTTGGCATGCAGCAGCGTGTCCGGCGCGGTCAGAAGACCGGCATGACCTTCCCAGAACACGAGGTCGCCGCGCCGCAGCGCGCCGGGCGCCTGCCAGTCCGCGACCGGCTCACCGGCCCAGGCCGCCTGCATGTCAGAATCGCGCGGCAGGATCACGCCGCACGCTTCGAAAGCTTGCTGGACCAGGCCCGAACAGTCGAGCCCGAGACTTTCACGCCCGCCCCAGAGATAGGGCGTCTCCAGATAGCGCTCGGCGACGCGGGCCGGATCGGTTTCGAACGCCCCCAGGGCGGCGAGGTGGCGGGTGTGGACCCAGCCTGCCCGCGCACACTCCACCCAAGGCCCATCGGTCCGCCCCGTCGCCGCCACGCGCGCGCCGAGGCACAGCATGAAGCGCGGCGCGGATTTGAGGTCCGGCTCCGAGAAACAATAGGTGCGCAGCGCGCTGACCTTGTGGGTGACCGGCAAGGCGGGCGCCGACAGCGCGTCCATGTTGACCCAGCCGACATATCGGTCGCGGCGCAGCTGGCACAGGCCGAACTCGCCGTCTTCCAGGAACACGTCCAGCAGCTCGCCATGCAGCGCCTGCGTGCCGAGGCGGCCATCGGCCGCTTGCGTCTCCCGGATCGCGGCAACTCCGGCGGTGACCTGAAAGCCGATGCCCACGCCGTCGGGGCGTTTCAGGCGCGCGTCATTGAAGTCCGGCATGGTCCAGAAGCTCCGAGGCAGACGCCTCAGGCCGCGTTGGAACGCTTGGCCGCAGGCTTTCCGCCAGCCTCTTCGCCGGAAGCCGCGGCGAGAACAAGGCGGGCGAAGGCGCGCAGATACGTCATGCCGTCCGGCGTGCGTTCGATGAAGATTGAGCGCAGGTCCGAATCGTCCGGCAGGCGGCGGATGAAGTTCAGCCGCTCCAACGCGTCCAGGGCCCGGGTGATGGCCGGCTTGGCGACCCCCAGATGCTCCGCAAGGCCGCGCACGGTGTGCGGGCCGGGCATCAGCGCCACCGACATCAGCACGGCCTGCTGGCGCGCCGTCAGGTCCGGCGCGTCCGAGCGCACCGAGGCTGTAACCGCCTTGCGCCAGAGTTCGAGCCCGTCCCGTTCGGATAACTGCATTGCCTGAGGCCTCCACACCGCGCCGGACCTTGTGGCCCGAGTCGCGTAAAAGGAGAATCTCGTGTGATTTGCGGGGCCCGTCCAGACCTCGAAAGCGGCTCTCCCCTTCACATTGCATGCGAAACACCCGAAATAGGGGCATGGCCAGTTCCAAACCCCATACCCATACCCATGCCCACGGGCACGCGAATACGCCCTGCAGCCCGGCCGATACCGAGGCCTTTCTGCATGAGGCCGAAGCCCTCGTCGTGCGCCAGGGCCAGCGGATGACGCGGATCCGGCGCAAGGTGCTGCGCCTCTTGCTGGATAACCAGGGTCCCGCGAAGGCGTATGACCTCTTGGCGAACCTCGACGGCGAAGGCGCGGCCAAGCCGCCGACGATCTACCGCGCACTGGATTTCCTCCAGGACGCGGGCCTCGTGCACAAGATCGAGAGCCTGAACGCCTATGTCGCCTGCGGGCATACCAGTCACAGCCATTCTGCCGTCTTCCTGATCTGCGACACCTGCAAGGGCGCCGAGGAACTGCACGCCACCGCCACCAGCGAGGCGCTGAAGGCCGAAACCAAAGGCGCCGGATTCCGGATGACCCGCGCCGTCGTCGAAGTGCGCGGCACGTGCCGGAACTGCGCGCCGTGATCCCCCTCTGGCAAGGCAGCTGCAACCAGTGGGATTGCGACGAGATGGGGCACATGAACGTGCGCGTTTATGTCGAGAAGCAACTGGAAGGCCTCGTTGCGCTTTGCCATGCGGCGGGCATGCCGAATGCGTTCCGGCCCAGCTCGCCCTCCACCGTCGCCCCGGTTGACCAGCATATCCGCTTCGTGCGCGAAGTGCTGCCGGGCCGGCCGCTGAAGATGAGCGGCTGCGTCCTCGAAATCGGCGAGAGCGACGCCGTGATCTACCAGGAGCTTCGCCATACCGATGGCACGCTGTCGGCCGCCTTCCGTACACGGATTGCGCATCTTGATACCGCCGAGGGCAAGGCTTTCCCCTGGACGAAACGCGTGCTCGCCAAGCTGGACGCCCTGAAGGGCGAGACGCCGGACGAGGCGAAGCCGCGCTCGTTTGATCCGGATGGGCCGGGCCTGCCTGCCGAGGACATCACGCTCGCAAAGGTCGAGACCGTCGGCGCGCCGCGCATCGGGATGGGCGCTGTTCCCGCCGCGCATTGCGGGGCGCATGGATGGATGTCGCCGTCCTGGATCATCGGGCGTGTATCGGATTCGGTGCCGAACCTCCTTTTCGACTGGCGCAACCGCGTCGGCCAGAACGCCGGTGGCCGGCGGATGGGCGCGGCGGTGCTCGAATACCGGATCCGATATCACCGCATGCCGCGCGAGGGCGACCAGTTCGTGGTGCACACCTCGCTCGGCAAGGTGGCGGGCAAGACGCACAACCTGATCCACTGGATCATGGATCCGCAGACGGGCGGCGCCTGGGCGACCTGCGAAGTGATCGCGATCTCGCTGGACCTTGATGCGCGCAAGGCTGTCGAAGCACCGGCAGAGATGATCGCGGAGCTGGAGAAGATCGCGCCGCGCGGCTTGTCGATCTAGAGATATCCTCCGAGGATTTCCGACAAAGCCGGAATGTCCTTCGGGTTCAGCCCCGCGATATTGATGCGGCCGGAGGCAGGCATGTAGACGCCGTGCTTGTCGCGCAGCTCGATCGTCTGCGCGGCGGTGACCGGCAGCTGCGAGAACATGCCGTTCTGGGCCTTCAGGGCGGCGAGAGCGTTCGAGCCCGTGGCGGAGACGAGGGCGTCCGACAGCGACTCCCGCAGGCCCTTCATCCGTGTACGCATGGCATTGAGTTCGTTTTCCCATTCAATGCGCAGCTGCGCGTCGCCGAGGATCGTTGCGACGATCCCTGCCCCGTGCGCGGGCGGCATGGACCAGGTGGCGCGGCCATTGTCAGCGATGTGGGTGGTGGCCGCCGCGATACCGGCTTCGGTTTCACCGAGGACAAGAAAACAGCCGGTGCGTTCACGGTAAAGGCCGAAATTCTTGGAACAGGAATAGGCGACCATCGCCTCGCCGGCTTCGGCCATGAAGGCGCGCACGCCGTCCATGTCGCGGTCGAGGCTCTGGGCGAAGCCGTGATAGGCGACGTCCAGCATGACCAGCAGGCCCTTCTCCTTCGCCAGCGCGCCGAGGGCTTTCCAGTCGTCAATATGCGGATCAATCCCGGTCGGGTTGTGGCACGGCCCCTGGATGATCACGCCGTCGCCGGCTTCGGCGGCGGACAAGTCCGCCAGCATGCCGAGCTGGTAGAACTCGCCGTCCCGCGCGTAGGCATATTCCTTCACTTCGAGGCCGAGGGACTTGACGACGTTCGGATGATTCGGCCAGGTCGGCTTCGACACCCAGACGCGCTTGGCGCCCGTCTTGCGCATCAGGCTGACGCCCTGGAACAGGGCGCCGCAGCCGCCAGGCGCCGTGAAGGAAATCGTGCGGCCTTCCTTGCGGGCGGGATGGTCCTTGCCGAAGACGAAGTCCTCGATATGGCCGCAGAAATCGGTGTTGCCGCGCTGGCCTTCATAGACTTTCGTCGTCTGCGCCGCGAGGAGGCGGGCTTCGGCCTTCTTCACCGCCGAGAGGATCGGCGTCTGGCCGGCAAGATCTTTATATACGCCGACGCCGAGATCGTACTTGTCGGCGCGCGGATCAGCGCGGAAGGTCATCATCAGGCCGAGCAAAGCGTCGGGCGGGAGCGTGGCGAGAGCAGCGAAATGCGACATGGGGATCATCCGGAAAAGATGGCGCAGCCCTAGCGGCTTTTGCCCGCGCGTGAAACCCCGCGACGCGGGGGAAGGAATTGCGCGCCCGCCCGTGAGCCGCGAAAGTGGGCCTCACCGAAACCGGAGGAGCCGCCAATGACCGCCTATGTAATCCTGATCCGCGAGAAGCTGCGCGACGCCGACGCGATGGCGAAGTATGGCGCCGCCGCCGGCGCCGCGCGGGGCGATCACAAGATCACGCCGTTGGCCTTCTACGGCAAGCATGAGGTGACCGAAGGCGCAGCGGCGGACGGCGTAGTCATTCTCGCCTTCCCGACGATGGCCGAGGCGAAGGCCTGGTATGAGAGCCCGGAGTATACGGCGGCCAAGGTGCACCGGTTCCAGGCGGCGGATTACCGCGTCTTGTTTGTGGAAGGCGTTTAGCTTTTGAAAGCGCCTTCTCGTTCGGGGGAAGGCGTCAAGAGCGCTAACTGACCAGCGTCGCTTCGGTCTTCGCTTTCACTTCCTCCAGCGTCACGCCGGGGGCGAGCTCGAGGAGTTTGAGGCCGCCTGGGACGACGTCGAGGACGCAGAGGTCGGTGATGATGCGGTTGACGACGCCCTTGCCGGTGAGCGGCAGGGTGCAGGCTTTCAGCACCTTGGATTCGCCGGCCTTGTTGGCGTGGTCCATGACGACGACGATGCGCTTGACGCCGGCGACGAGGTCCATCGCGCCGCCCATGCCTTTGACCAGCTTGCCGGGGATCATCCAGTTGGCGAGGTCGCCGTTCTCGGCAACTTCCATGGCGCCGAGGATGGCGATGTTGATATGGCCGCCGCGGATCATCGCGAAGCTGGTGGCGCTATCGAAGAAGCTGGTGCGCGGAAGCGTGGTGATCGTCTGCTTGCCGGCGTTGATGAGGTCGGCGTCTTCCTCGCCCTCATAGGGGAACGGGCCCATGCCGAGCATGCCGTTCTCGCTCTGCAGCGTCACGTCCATCCCTTCGGGAATATGGTTGGCCACCATCGTCGGGATGCCGATGCCGAGGTTGACGTAGTAACCGTCGTGAAGCTCTTTCGCGGCGCGGGCCGCCATGTCGTCGCGTGTCCAGGGCATTATCTTGCCTCCCGCTTGCGTACGGTGCGCTGTTCGATGCGTTTCTCGAAGGTGCCCTTGATGATGCGTTGGACGAAGACGCCCGGCAGGTGGATATGATCCGGGTCGAGATCACCTGTGGGCACGATCTCTTCGACTTCGGCGACGGTGACCTTGCCGGCCATCGCCATCGGCGGATTGAAGTTGCGGGCGGTCTTGTTGAAGATCAGGTTGCCTTGCGTGTCGGCCTTTTCGGCCTTGATGATCGAGAGATCGGCGACGAGGCCGGTTTCGAGGATGTAGGTCTCGCCGTTGAACTCGCGGTGTTCCTTGCCTTCGGCGACGAGCGTGCCGACGCCGGTTTTCGTGTAGAAGCCGGGAATGCCTGCCCCGCCTGCCCGGCAGCGCTCGGCGAGCGTGCCTTGCGGGTTGAATTCGAGCTCGAGTTCGCCGGAGAGATACTGGCGCTCGAATTCCTTGTTCTCGCCGACATAGGACGAGATCATCTTCTTGATCTGGCGCGTTTTCAGCAGGAGGCCGAGGCCGAAATCATCGACGCCGGCATTGTTCGAGATGGCAGTGATGTCCTTCGCGCCGCTGTCGCGCAGCGCGAGGATCAGGTTTTCCGGGATGCCGCAGAGGCCGAAGCCGCCGGCCATCACCGTCATGCCATCGAAGGTGAGCCCGTCGAGAGCCTCCTTCGCCGATTTATAGACCTTGCTTGCCATCCGGCCTGTCACTCCCTGGTCGCGTTGCCGCTGCTGCCTTGCCACTAGCATAAACTGCGGCGCCTGAATGCCCTAGTGCGGCGAAAGTTTCAACAGGTGTTGAAGGCGTTCAGACTGCCGCGACGGTCTGTTCGATGGCGCCGAAGATGGAATGGCCGGAGGCGTCGTTCATCTCGATGCGCACCGTGTCGCCGGCTTTCATGAAGGGCGTTTTCGGGGCGCCGTCGCGGACGGTTTCGATCATCCGGATTTCGGCGATGCAGGAGTAGCCAAGGCCCCCGTCGGCGACGGGTTTGCCGGGGCCGCCATCCTTGCCCTTGTTGGAGACGGTGCCCGAGCCGATGATCGTGCCGGCGGAGAGCTTGCGGGTCTTTGCGGCGTGGGCGACGAGGCGGGGGAGATTGAAGGTTGCGTCAACGGCGGCGTTGGCGCGGCCGAAGGGGGCGCCGTTGAGGTCGACGCGGAGCGGCAGGTGGACGAGGCCGTCCTGCCAGTTGGGGCCAAGCTCGTCCGGCGTGACGGCGACCGGGGAGAAGGCGCTGGCGGGCTTGGACTGGAAGAAGCCGAAGCCCTTGGCGAGTTCGCCCGGGATGAGGCCGCGCAGCGACACGTCGTTGCAGAGCAGGATCAGCTGGATATGGAGGGCCGCCTCTTCCTCGCTGACGCCCATCGGCACGTCATCGGTGATCACCGCAATCTCGCCTTCCATGTCGAGGCCCCAGGCGGCGTCGCCGAGCGGGATGTCGTCGCGGGGGCCGAGGAAGCCGTCGGAGCCGCCCTGATACATCAGGGGGTCGTAGTAGAAGCTCTCGGGCACCTTGTCGCCGCGCGCGGCGCGGACGAGTTCGACATGGTTGATATAGGCCGAACCGTCCGCCCACTGATAGGCGCGGGGCAGCGGGCTTTCGCAGTCATGCTCGTGGAAGCGGAAGGTGGGGACCGAGCCCAGCTCCACCTGCCCCGCCAGAATCTCCAGCTCCGGCCCGTAGATGTTCCACTTGTCGAGCGCGGCCTGCAGCGTCGGGGCGATCCGGGCAGCGTCGGTGGCGCGGGTCAGGTCGCGGCTGACGACGACGAGGCGGCCATCGCGCGTGCCATTACGGAGGGTGGCGAGTTTCATGGGGGCTTCCTTTTTGGCTGTCATCCCGGCCAGCAAGCGCAGCTTGCGTTTGCCGGGACCTTCTATCGTTTTTGGGATTTTTACTAGCAGCAAGGTCCCGGCTCACGCGCTTTGCGCTGGCCGGGATGACAGGGCGCTCAGGACTCTTCCTTGATTTTCTCGTGCAGCCAGGCGGCATGCCTTGGCGCTTTCTTCGTGGCGGTCCATTCGTCGATCATCGGCTGGGCGACGGACTTGAGCTGCGCAAGCTGGTCGGGCGTCGAGATGTCGGCGGTGAGTTCGAGGCGGTGGCCGTTGGGGTCGAAGAAGTAGATCGACTTGAAGATGCCGTGATGCGTCGGCCCGAGGACGTCGAGGCCAAGCGACTCGAGGTGCGCCTTGGCGGCGTGGAGTTCGTCGAGGCTGCCGAGGCGCAGGGCGATGTGCTGGACCCAGACGGGCGTGTTCGGGTCGCGGCCCATTTCGGGCTGCTCGGGCAGCTCGAAGAAGGCGAGCACGTTGCCGTTCCCGGCATCGAGGAAGATGTGCATGTAGGGATCATAGGCGCCGGTCGAGGGCACGTGGTCCTCGGCGATCGCCAGCTGGAAATCCATGCCGAGCGTCTTCTGGTAAAACTGCACCGTCTCCTTCGCATCCTTGCAGCGATAGGCGACGTGGTGGACGCCTTTGAGTTTTGGAATTGCCATCACACTTTCTCCTTCACGCCGAGCACGCCGCGTTCGACCTGGTCGCGTTCGATGCTTTCGAACAGGGCCTTGAAGTTGCCTTCGCCGAAGCCTTCCTTGTAGTCGCCCTTGCGCTGGATGAACTCGAAGAAGACCGGGCCGATCTGCGGCTGGGCGAATATCTGCAACAGCAGGCGGGGCTCGCCGCCCTCGGTCGTGCCGTCGAGGAGGAGGCCGCGGGCCTTGAGGCCGGCTTCGTCTTCGCCGTGGCCCGGCAGGCGGCCCGACAGCATCTTGTAGTAAGTCTCCGGCGGCGCGGTCATGAAGGGCACGCCGCGCTTCTTGAGGTCGTCCCAGCAGCCATAGAGGTCGTCGCAGATCAGCGCGATGTGCTGGATGCCTTCGCCGTTGAACTCACGCAGGAATTCCTCGATCTGGCCGCCGCCGCCCTTGCCTTCCTCGTTGAGGGGTATGCGGATCTTCCCGTCCGGCGCGGTCAGCGCCTTGGAGGTCAGGCCCGTGTACTCGCCCTTGATGTCGAAATAGCGGATCTCGCGGAAATTGAAGAGCGTCTCGTAGAAGTCCGCCCAGTATTTCATGCGGCCCCCATAGACGTTGTGGGTCAGGTGATCGATCACCTTGAAGCCTGCACCTTTCGGATGGCGGTCCACGCCGGGCAGGTATTCGAAGTCGATGTCGTAGATCGAGAGTTCGCCCGCACCGCTGTCATACCGGTCGATCAGGTAGATGATCGAATTGCCGATGCCGCGGATGCCGGGGATGTGCAGTTCCATCGGGCCGGTCTTGGCCTCGACGGGCTCGCCGCCCTGCTTGAGGAGATGGTCATACGCCTTGCGGGCATTCTTCACGCGGAAGCCCATGCCGCAGGCCGAGGGGCCGTGCTCGCGCGAGAAATACCAGGCGGCGGAGTTCGGCTCATAGTTCGTGATCAGGTTGATCCCGCCCTGGCGCCACAGCTCGACATCCTTGGAGCGGTGGCGGGCGACCTTCGTGAAGCCCATGGTTTCGAACACCGGCTCCAGCACGCCCTTTTCAGGGGCCGAGAATTCGATGAACTCGAAACCGTCGAGACCGGCGGGGTTGTCGAAAAGATCGGCCATGGGACGGGGTCCTGTCTTGCAAGGCGGGATAAGATAGTTTCATATGTAACTAATATTACCTCGCCCTGCAAGCGAGTCCAGAGGATCCGATGCCCGAAAAGACCCACCCCGCGCCCCTGCGCCTTGCGACCTTCCTGCCGTTCCGGCTGTCGGTGCTGTCGAACGCCGTCTCGCAGCGGATCGCGGAACTGTATGACCGGGAGTTCGGGCTCTCGATCTGGCAATGGCGCGTGATGGCGGTGACCGCCGATACGCCCGGCATCAGCGCCACCGAGATCGGCCAGCGCACGCAGATGGACAAGGTGGCGGTTAGCCGCGCGGTCGCAGGCCTGATCGAGGTGGGCTACCTGGAGCGGCGTCCGTCCACAGACGATGCGCGGCGGTCAAACCTGGTGCTGACCCCGGCCGGGATTGGCATCTACGAACTGATCGTGCCGCTGGCGCTGGCGGAAGAGGCGCAGCTGGTCAGCGCGCTGTCCGACAAGGAACAGGCAGAATTGGCGCGGCTGATGGGCAAGCTCGCGAAGGCGTCCTCGCCGGAGCGGGACTTGTGGTGAGGCCTACCCCGCCCGTCTTCTCCGCTGGCGCAAATTCCGCGAGACTGGGCCGTCCTCTTCCAGCGTGTAGCGCTCGACGAGGCGGGCGATGAAGGCGGAGAGCTGGTCACGGATTTCGTAGGGCGCTTCCATCGGCAGGAAGTGCGAGGTGCCGCGGATGCCGCGCATCATCAGCGAGGGATTCTTCTGGATGATCTCGGCACGGACCTTGTCGGATATCACCGAGTCGCGGCTGGGCCGCAGGATGACGATCGGAATGTTCTTCTTGCGCACCTTGCCGAGCGCGCTCCACGGGGCGTTGCGCTGGGCGCCGAAGGTGGTGGCTTCCCATTTCGGGGTGCACAGCAGTTTCCAGCTCTGCTTCTCCGCGTCGGCGGGGCCGGTGTCCGCGCGGTCGAGACCATCGAGCAGATAGTCGGCGAGGAAGGGTTCGCGCCAGGACTTGAAGGTGGCCTTGCCGGAATAACCGTCCAGCGCCTCGCGGAAGGAATTGAACTCGCCGCGCCGCTTGCGGGCACGCGTAGCCATGTGGTTGCGCCGGATCAGCCAGTTCACCGGCGGGAAGACATGGTTCCAGAAATAGGTCTTGCGCGACATGATCACGGGGTCGGCCAGCACGAGGCCTTTCACGAGGTCCGGGCGCTTGCCGGCGACCAGCAGCGCAACGCAGCCGCCCATCGAATGCCCGCCGAGCACGACGCCCTGCGGCGCTTCGTTCTCGAGGAACTCGATCACGTCATCGCGGTACCGGTTCCAGGAGGCGAGCCCGCCCCTGGCCGGCATCGAGGAGCGGCCATGCCCGCGCAGGTCAAGCGCGGCGACGCGGGCGCGCAGGCCGAGCGGCGCGAGCATCGACTGGTAGGTCATCGCGTTGAAGCCGGTCGCGTGTAGCCAGACGGCGGCGTAGGGCTTGATCGGATCGCCGAACTCGATTCCGGCCATCTGCCCGCCGGATTTCATGTCTTCGCGGAAACGGCGCATCAGGCAGCAGCTCCAAACACCTTGCGGAGAAGGTCGGTCGTGCGCGCCACTGGATTCTCCCGGATCTTCTTTTCCTCTTCGGCCACATAGAGGAAGATGCCGTCAAGCCCGAGCGACACCGCATGCGACGTCAGGTCCGCCTGCACGCTGGACGTTGTGCCGCCGAGACCGATTCCGGACAGGTAGTTTTCCATCGACCTGAAGGCCCCGGACTGGGAGAGCGCGGTGCGCACATGCGGCGTGAAGGCGGCGGTCAGCTGCGTTTCGGTCCGGGCACGGAGGAAATCCGTTGCGGCCGTATCGCCGCCGCGCAGGATGCCGAGCGCATCCTCGATCGTCATGTTGCGCACGGCGCCGAGGATCAGCGCCCGGGCTTCCGGCACAGCCGCTTCGGCGGCGCGGTTGAGGCGCAGCTCGACATCATCCAGCGGGCCGCTGGCGCCGACGACGGCAAGATTGCGCTGAACCTCGCGGTAGGTTTTCGGCAGCGGGATGCGGATGCGCGGGTCGCCGAAATAGCCGTTCTCGCGGCCGAGCTGGCCGGCGACATTGGTGGTGCCGACCACCAGCGCTTCGCGCAGGCCCGCGTCGATTTCGGCGGTGGTCAGCGCGCCGCCCGGCTGGGTCAGGATTTCGCCGAGGATGGGCCCGTAGGCGCCGGCCGATTCGCACCCAGCCGGAAGGAAGGCAAGAACCAGAGCCGCAAGGATTCCAGGTTTCATGCTTCAAACTCCCAAGTCCGTCCGGAAACGGTTTACGCAACACGCGCCGACCCTACAGGAGGGATTCCCGGAAATGAAGGGCGCACACGCCCCCCGGCTGCGTATGTTCGGGTTACCGGGATTTTAGGATCGAGCTATTGACCACGGCTGTAGTCAGCAATATGACCACGGTTGTAGTCATACACAGGTGGCAGATGACACAGATTTCCGCTTCCGAACTTGAAGTCATGGATGTCCTCTGGGCGCGCCCAGGATTAGCGGCCAGCGACGTGCACGATGCGCTCGGTGACGGGCGCGACTGGAACGTGCGCACGGTGAAAACCTTCCTCGCCCGTCTTGTCGAAAAAGGCGCGCTGACGACCGTCGAGGATGGCCGGCGCTACCTCTATTTTCCGGCGATCAAGGAAGACGAATACAAGGCCGAGGCTGCCACGCAGTTCATCGACCGCGTCTTCTCCGGGCGCGCCGCGCCGCTGGTCGCCCACCTCGCCGATGCCCGCGGCCTGACGCGCGAAGACATTGCCGAACTCGAAAAACTCCTGGGGGAGCTGAAGAAGTGATCCACGCCATTCTCAACGGGGACTTCCCCCACGCACTCGAGACGCTGCTGGCGGTGTCGGCCCTGCTCCTGATCGTCCTGATGCTGCGCCGTCCGGTGGCGCGCCAGTTCGGTGCGGGGGTCGTCTACCTGCTCTGGGCGATTCCGGTGGTACGCTTCTTCCTGCCGCCGCTGCAGACGCCGGTCTCGATGCTGAACCTCGACTTTGCCCCCGCCGGAGAAGCCGCCGCCGACATGCTCGCCCCGCTCGAGCCGGAGGTCGTGGTCACCGCGCCGCCGCCGGTCGTGGCAGCCTGGACTCCGGCCCCGGAGATCGACATGGCCGCGGCAGAGCCAAGCAGCTTGTCCCTCGCGGCGGAGGTAATGCCGGCCCTCCTGATCGCCGCCGTTGCGGCCTGGGTCGCCGGCACGGTGTTCCTCGCGGCGCGCAACCTCATCGCCCACTGGCGCTTCATGCAGACGGTCGACCGCGAGGCGATGCCGGTGTCTGGGCCGATGGCTGACCTTGTCGCCCGGGTGGCGGCCGAGACCGGCCTGCGCCGTCCGCCGCGGATGGTGGCGAGCCTGATCTCCCGCGGTCCGTTCGTGACCGGACTAATTCGCCCCGTTGTCGTGATGCCGGCCTGGTTCGAGGACGACTACACGCCGATGGAGGCGCGTGCTGCGCTCGCCCATGAACTGATGCATGTGCGGCGCGGCGATCTCTGGGCCTTGCAGGTCTCTGAACTCTTCGTGGCGGCGATGTGGTTCAACCCGCTGGCTTACATTGCCCGGAATGCATTCCGGACCGATCAGGAAGCCGCCTGCGACGCTGATGTCCTGGCCCGCTGCCAGACCAGTCCGCATGCGTACGGGTCCACCCTGATCAAGGCGGCCCGCCTCCACCTGCCCGAACCGGCGCTTGCGACTGGCCGTCTGCCCCTGACCCACGCCCTCAAGGAAAGACTGACCCGCATGACCTACCCCGCCCCCTCGTCCCGCCGCCGCATGATCGGCTTCGGCGCGGCCCTCCTTTTCGGTGCCTCGACGCTGGCGATCACCGCCTCGGTTGCCGCCGCCGCCGAACCGGAAAACACCGAATCGCATGAATTCCGCATCGAGACCGATGGTCTCTGGATCAGCGGCGAAGACACCAACCGCCAGATCGTCCTGCTCGGCGATCCGATGGCGAAAGTCATGCCGATGCCAGAAGAGCCGCCGGAGCTGGCCGAACTGAAAGCGAAGATCGCCGCCGACTCAGTTGAGCTCTCTCACATCTACGCGGTTGACGTGGCACAGGACATGGCCTCCGACGCCGATTTCCAGGAGATCACGCGCCTCTCTATCGAATTGTCGACTCTCGGAGCCGCACTTGGCGCCGAGGCAGCGAGCGAGAGCCTGAAAATGAGCTTCGTCGGCATGTCCGAGGAGGAAATCGATGCCTGGTCGAATGATTTCGAAGCCCGGATGGAAGCCAAGGCGGCAGACATCGAAGTGCGCGCGGCCGTGATCGAAGCACAGATGGAGGAGCACGGCGCCCGGATGGAAGCAAACTTCGATGACCAATCGCGCATAGACGATGAGGTCGAGCGCAAGGCCTCCGTTATCGAGAAGCGCATGGAACGGCACGGCGCAGAGATCGAACGGATCATGGAGCAACGCTTCGGACCGGAATTCGAAGCCAGGATCGAAGCGCAAGCCGAACTCATCGAGGGTCTGGTCGAGGACTGTGAAAGCGCAACGCTGACACCCGGCGAGACCCGTATCCTTGAGCAAGCCGACGCGGACGGCGAAGTATTCCGCCTCGCCTGTGTCGAAGGCAGACGCGACCGGCTGAAAGCCGCCGAAACGCTGGCCGTCATCGACTCCCATCCCGGGATCACCGCCGCCGAAAAGGCCGCCTTCAACGCCGCCGCCGCAGGTGAGCGCCGCAAGCAGGTGATGGTCATCCGCACCGATGTCTCGGAAGCGCCCGAGCCGCCAGAGCCGCCCGCCGCCCCGGAACCGCCGCTCAAAGACGAATAACCACAGCGTCCGGCCCAAAGCCCCCTCAGCCCCGGCCCGAAAGGACCGGGGTCTTTTTTTGCCTGCCCGCCAGCGCTTTGCGCGCAGCGCCGGACCCGTTAGGGTGCGCGCCTAAGACAAGACCCGGGAGATGGACGCCATGAAACTTCGTGCCCTTTGCGCTGCGCTGCTCGTGGCCACCTCGCTCGGCGCCTGCGCGACCGCGCCGGAGCCCTGCACCACCGAGTGGATCGACTACCGGACGGACAAGGTGCTGAAACGCTTCGCCTACGAGAACCGCGGCCTCGTGTCCGACCTGCGCAACCTTTTGCGCGCGGACGGCGAGGTTGATCCGGTGCAGGCGATCCTGCTGGCGGCGAAGGCCGAGGACCTGCGCGACTTTGCCACCAGCTTCGAGCGGATCATCATCCCGGAACTGGAATCGGCGGTCGGCCAGTGCGGCAGCAAGCCCGAGTTCATTCCCGCCTTCACCGAGTTCCTGCGCAAGGAAGGCGTCTCGGAAGAAGCGCTCGAATGGGTCGGGCCGATAATGGCCCTGTCCCAGGTCGCCCGGTCCTATCCGTAAAGCGCTGAAGCGAACCTGCTGCAATGAAAACCCTGATTGTCGTTCCGGCTCGCTATGCCTCGACGCGCCTGCCGGGCAAGCCGCTCGCGAAGATCGCGGGGCGCGCCATGGTGGACCGCGTGGCCGGCCTCGCGCGGCGCGCTGCCGCCCAGCTGGAGCAGGCGGAGTACGTCGTCGCCACTGATGACACGCGTATCCTCGAACATTGCCGCGACGCGGGCATTCCCGTGGTGATGACCGATCCTGACGTGCCCTCCGGTTCCGACCGGGCACTGGCCGCGGTCGATGGGCTTGGCGCTACGCCCGAGTTCGTCGTCAACCTGCAGGGCGACGCGCCGTTCACGCCGGCCACGCATGTCGTCGCCATCGTCGATGCGCTCGCGACCTCCGGCACGGATGCCTCGACACCCTACATCCGTCTCAGCTGGGAAGCGCTCGATCGGCTGCGCGCGCACAAGCTGGAGACACCGTTCTCCGGCACGACGCTGGTCACCGATCCGTCGGGCCGCGCGATCTGGTTCTCGAAGATCATCCTGCCGGCCATGCGCAAGGAGAAAGACCTGCGCGGCATGGGCCCGCTCTCGCCGGTGTGCCAGCACGTCGGCCTCTACGCTTACCGGCTTGAAGCGCTGCGCCGCTACTGCGCGCTGCCGGAGAGCCGGTATGAGCGCCTGGAAGGCCTCGAACAGCTGCGTCTGATCGAGAACGGCATGAGCGTGCAAGCGGTGGAAGTTCAGCCGGGGCGGATTGCCATTCCGGGCATCGACACGGCCGAAGACATTGCCCTCGCCGAACGTCTCGTCGCCGAGCACGGCGACCCGGACGGGAACTGAGCCATGGCGCGTCTGTTCGTCGTGCGGCACGGCAACACGTTCGATGCGGGCGATGTGGTCACCCGCGTCGGCGGGCGCACCGACCTGCCCTTGTCCTCGTCCGGACACAGGCAGGCAGGCGCGCTGGCCGCGCATTTCGCAGAAACCCGCATCACCGCTGCGCTCGCCTCGCCGCTGGAGCGCACACGCGCCACCGCGCGCGCGATCCTCGGTGCACGGACGGATGCCCCGGCCCTGCTGATCCGCAGCTTCCTGCGCGAGATCGATTATGGCCCGGACGAGAACCGGCCGGAGGCGGCCGTTGTCGCCCGCCTGGGCGACGCGGCGCTCAAAGCCTGGGACGAGGACGGCACACCGCCGGAAGGCTGGATCGTGGACCCGGCAGCCATCCGCGCGGGATGGGCCGCGTTGCTGAAGGACATCGGCACGCTCGCGCACGACGCGAACATTCTCGTCGTCACCAGCAACGGCACCGCGCGCTTCCTGCCGGATGTGGTCGACGCCGCCCCGGACGGGCTGGACCGCAAGCTGAAGACCGGTGCATGGGGCGAGATCGACGTCACGTCCGCTCGCACTGAGATCAGGGCATGGAACCAGCGACCCTGATCAGGCTGTGAGCTAGGCTACGTCCCGCGCGATGACCTGCTCGGCGAGCGAGCCGGGGCCGCCGATGGGCAGGTAGAAGGCGACCGTGGTGCCCTCGCCGTAGATCGAGGAGAGCGTCAGCCGGCCGCCATGCATTTCGGCGAAGGACTTGGTCAGCGCGAGGCCGAGGCCAGTGCCATCGGTGTTGCGGTCTTTGGTTTTCGAGACCTGTTCGAAGGGCTGGCCGAGGCGGGAGATGTCCTCCGCCGGAATGCCGATGCCGGTATCGGTGACCCCGAAATAGATTTCCGGCCCGCGTTGTTCCACGCGGACCGTGATCTTGCCGCCCCGGTCGGTGAACTTGATGGCGTTGGAGACGAGGTTCAGCACCATCTGGCGGATCGCGCGGTGGTCGGCGTCGATGTCCGGCAGGTTCTGCGCTCCGTCGAGGATCAGCTCGATCTCCTTCTCCTCGGCCTTGCGACGGATCATCCGCATGGCGGCGTCCACCGGATCGACCGGATCGATGTGCTGCGTCGTGATCGTCATCTTCCCGGCTTCGATCTTCGCCATGTCGAGGATGTCGTTGATCATGTCGAGCAGGTGCTGGCCGGATGTGAGGATGTCGCGGGAATAGTCCTTGTACGACGCATGGCCGAGCGGGCCGGCCAGTTCGTTCATCATGATCTCGGAGAAACCGATGATGGCATTCAGCGGCGTGCGCAGCTCGTGGCTCATGTTGGCAAGGAAGGCCGACTTGGTGAAGGCGGCATGCTCGGCCTTGGCTTTCTCCTCGGAATACTTGCGCGAGAGCGCTTCGGCCTTGCCTTCCGAGCGCTGGAGGTCGAGCGCGGCGCGCTTCATCTTCTCCTGCTGCTTCTTCAGTTCTTCCTCATTGCGGATGTTCTCGGATACATCGACGCCAACGGTCAGCAGCCCGCCATCGGGAGTCGGTCGCTCGACCATCTTCAGCCAGCGCCCGGAGCGCAGGGCGATCAGCGTGGTGCGGCTGTCTTCCGACGACTGACGTTCCACCAACACGGCGCCCGCCCGGGCGATCTGCATCGTCTCGTGGCTCATCCCGGCGCGCAGCGTGTCCTGCAGGCCGAAATCGTTGGCGAAGGCGCGGTTCCAGTAGAGCAGCCGCTTGCGCGCGTCCCACAGGGCGAACGGCCCGGCAAAGCCTTCGATGGCGGCGCGCAGGCGGCGTTCGGCCGCGCGGATACGGTCCTCGGCCTGCTTGCGGTCGGTCACGTCCAGCATGATGCCGCCGAACACCGGCTCGCCGCTGACCGGATCGTCCGACAGGCTGCCGCGCATCTCGACCCAGCGGTTGGACGGCGCGACGGCCGGGAATGTCAGCTGCAGCCAGCCGATCGTGCGCGCCTTGGTGAATGCCTCGCGGATCCGGTCATGCGCCTCGACGGGCGCACGTCCGAGCAGGTCATCGAGCGTCAGCAGGCCGGACCGGTCGAAGCCGAGCAGTACGGCGGCGCCGTCGCTGAAGAAGACGGTGTTGGTGGTGTGCGACCATTCCCAATACCCCGCCTGCGCGCCGCGCATGACGAGGCCGAGGATCCGGTCCGATTCCTGGTTGTGGGTCGCCTGCGCGAGGATCTCCCGCTGGCGGCGCGACAGGCGGCGCGTCAGGTCAAGGATCGCCATCGCGGGCGCGGCGATCAGCAGGCCGAAGATCGCGATACGGAGGATGTCCGACGCGGAAAGGAGGGGACGTGCGACGGTGAGGCAGACGGCGACTTCGGAACCGCTGACCGGCGAGCAGGCCGTTCCGGCGCGGACGATATCCGGGCCGGACTGGATCGAGGGACCGGTGGCCGGCGCGATGTCTGCGGCGCCGGACAGGTAGGCGCCGCCGAAGCTGAACTTGGCGTCCGGCGAGCGCAGCGTGAGGCGCGCATTTTCCGGCTTCGAGAAGGTCGCCGAGATCGGCGACAGGGCGATCAGCGGCGCGCCGTCAGCGGCGGCCGAGACGAAGACAATGTCGCCGTGCGTGGTCAGGAACATGCCCGTCTCGCCTTGCGGGAGCGCCTTGGCAACAGCGGCCGCATCGCCAAGGCGGGAGCCCGGCGGCGACTGGGCCGCGTCGCGCAGGGAGACGAGCGCGTCCATGCCATTGGCGATGCCGGCCGCTTTCGAGGTCGTGAGGTCATTCTGCCCGACGAGGCGCAGCACGACCTGCGCGGCGTCGCTGCGGGAGGAAACCCGGGCGGCGAGCATCTTGGATTCGGCGTCGAGCTGAGTGAGGAAAGCGCGTTCGGCGACCTGGCGCTCATCCCAGGCCTTGAGGCCGAGGGCGAGGGTCAGCAGGCCGAGTATCGCGAGGATCAGGCCCCAGGTCCGCCGGTTATCGGCCAACAGATCAGGCTCTTCCGCCTTCGCGGGAATGGCTTTCTGGCCTGGTTGCGACGCTTTTTTGGCCAAACGTTCCCCTTCACCGGCAGGCGGACCACCGGATCACGGGAGTTTGGGCGGCAAAGATTGCCGCTTGGTTAACCAATCCGGAGGGTTTGTTAACGCCTGTCAGGCCCCGCCGGCGAGCGCCCGGCCGGCAATGTCCATCGCATTCTCGGACAATCCCGCCTCGACCAGCCGCTTCAGGCAGGCCTCCGCTTCTGCCCGCGCCTTCGGCTCCAGCAGGCGCCATTGCTCGAAGGCCGTGATCAGGCGCGCGCCGAGGGCGGGGTTGACCTTGTCGGCCGCAAGGATCGTCGCCTCCACCGCGCGGTAACCGGAGCCATCGGGGGCATGGAAAGCGGCGAGGTTCTGCATCGCGAAGGCGCCGATGACGGAGCGGACGCGGTTGGGGTTCTTGAGGTCAAAGGCCGGATGGGCGATCAGGCGTTTCACATCCTCGGCGGTGCCGGTGGAGGCCTGGACCGAGAACCATTTGTCCATGACCAGCGGGTTGTTCTTCCACAGTGCTTCGAAATGCGAGATCGCCTCGGACTTCGCCCCGCCCTTGGTGAACATCAGCGCGCGCAGCGTCGATAGCCGCTCGGTCATGTTGGGCGCGCGCTCATATAGGCCGTAGAGCGCAGGTGCGGCGTCGCGCGAGTCCGAGGCGCTGAGCAAGCCGATGAAGGCCGTGCGCATCGCGCGGATGGACGCCTGCTCCGCCCCCGGATGATACGGCGCCGGAGGCGCTGCTTTCAGGGTTTCGGACACCTCATTGGCGAGCTGGTGATAGAGAGCCGTCTTCAGTTTCTTCTGCGCGGCGGCGAGCGCGACGGGATCGGCCGGTTGCCGATCGAGGAAGAGTTCACCGACTTCCGGCAGGCGCGTCAGCAGCGCGGCATAGGCCGGATCGTCCTTGGCACCGCGAACGGCTGAGGCGATGGCGGCGACGAGTTCGTGGTCCGGATTGGTCTGGCTGCCGTCTGAGAGGGCGATGATCTCGTCCTTGATCAGGGTCTGCAGGCCGTCCCATTTGTTGAAGGGGTCGGTCTCGGCCTTGACCAGGGCGAGGCGGTCTTCGCGGGTCAGGTTGCGGTCAATGCGAATGGGCGCGCTGAAGTCCCGGCCTACTGAAAGGCTGGGTCTCGGGCTTCCGGGTGGGACCTTCAGTTCGAGGGTTTCATTGGATTTTTCGAGTACATGCAGGAACGGTTCGGCGGTGTGGCCGCCTTTTCCGTCGAGCAGAGCGCAGAGGAGCGGGATCGGGAGCGGGTGTTTGACGGGTTGGCCGGGGGTCGGCTTAACCGATTGAGAAAGCTCGACTTTCAGGGTGCCGGTGGCCGGGTCCCAGGCTTCGGTGACGCGGACTTCCGGCGTGCCGGCCTGGGCGTACCAGCGGCGGAAATCCGAGAGATCGCGCCCGGAAACCACTTCAAAGCACGCATAATAGTCCTCGATCGTTACCGCCTGACCATCATGGCGTGCAAAATAAAGGTCCATTCCTTCTCGATATTTATCATTCCCTATCATCCGGCGCAGCATGCCGATGAGTTCGGAGCCCTTCTCGTACACGGTCGCGGTGTAGAGATTGTCGATCGCGCCATAGGTGTCCGGACGGACCGCGTGGGCGAGCGGGCCGGCGTCTTCCGCAAACTGGCGGGCGCGCAGCTTGATGACGTCCTTGATGCGCTGCACGGGGCGTGAGCGCATGTCGGCGGAGAAGTTCTGGTCGCGGAAAACCGTCAGGCCTTCCTTCAGGCAGAGCTGGAACCAGTCGCGGCAGGTGATGCGGTTGCCGGTCCAGTTGTGGAAGTATTCATGCGCGACGATCGATTCAATGGCTTCGAAATCGAAATCCGTGGCGGTCGACTCGTCGGCGAGGACATAGGCCGAGTTGAAGATGTTGAGGCCCTTGTTCTCCATGGCGCCGAAGTTGAAGTCGCGCACCGCGACGATGTTGAACACGCCGAGATCATACTCGCGGCCATAGGCCTCCTCGTCCCAGCGCATCGAGCGCTTCAGCGCGTCCATCGCCCAAGCGGCGCGCGGGGCGTCACCCTTGTCGACATGGATGCCGAGATCGACATGCTTGCCGGACATCGTGGTGAAGGTATCGCGCAGCACATCATAGTCGCCGGCGCAGAGGGCGAAGAGGTAAGCGGGTTTCTTGTGGGGGTCGATCCATTCGGCATAGTGGCGCCCGTTGGCCAAGTCGCCCGAAGCGCCCGGGGTGCCGTTGGAGAGGAGGATCGGGAATTCGTCCTTCGGGCCGACCATCCGTACGCGGAACGAACTCATCACGTCCGGACGGTCCGGATAGAAAGTGATGCGGCGGAAGCCTTCAGCCTCGCACTGGGTGCAGAGCCGCCCGCCCGAGAGATAGAGGCCGGACAGCGCGGTATTGGCCTCCGGTGAAATCTCGACTTCGGTTTCGAGGACGAAGGGCTGCTGCGGCGGCGCATGCAGCGTGAGGCCGCGCGCATCGACGGTGAAGTCTGCCGGATCCACCGGCTTCGAGGGCTCGCCCGCGAGGCCAACGGCGACATAGTTCAAGTGCAGCGCTTCGCCGTCGAGGCGCATCGCGCCCTGGCCGCGCGGCGTGATCGACAGCGCGGCCTTCACCACGGTCTTCTGCGCGCCAAGGTCAAAGTCGAGCGTCACAACGGTGATCTCGAAGGGATAGGGCGTGTAGTCCTTGAGTTTCACCGCTACCGGGGTTTCCGTTCGCATGATGGGGCGCTCCTCAGGTCAGATGGATCAGGCTTCAGGGATATAGGGGCGGGCACATGCCGTCGAGGGACGTTGTCGCCGCTGCTGCGGACTGGCAAGACACGGAAATGAACCCTGCCCTTGTCCCTTATCCGCCCGCCATCCGGCGCGCGGCTGTCGTCATCGCGGCGCTGCTGGCGGTGGTGATCGCGTATTTTTCACTGGTCCCGCCGGGCGATGCGCCGGCGCCGCAGATTTCCGACAAGGTCCGGCATTTCGCGGCCTATGCGGGGCTGGCGGTGCCGGTGTCGATGTGGTTCGGGCCGGGGCGGATTGCGGCGGTGCTTATCACGGCGGCTTACGGGATCGGCCTCGAAATCGCACAGGGGCTGGCGGGCACGGGGCGGGAAGCCTCCCTCGCCGACGCCGCGGCCAACACGCTGGGCGCGGCGGCCGGTTTCCTGCTGATCTGGTTTATCGCCCGAACGCGCCGGGCTTAGCGATCACTCGGCGGCGATCGTGATCTCTTCGTCGAGGCGGTAGACGTCGCGCAGGATCAGCGCGCAGTGCTGGGCGACCGGCTTGAGATCCAGCGGCAGCTCGTCCGGATTGGCGGACGCAAACTCGGCGATCTTGCGGGCGATGCGCATCAGGTCCGGCGTATGGACGATCATCCGGGCCTGGTGCTCGACGCGCTGCGGGTCGCGGTCATATTCCGCCCCGCCGACGCGCCAGCCGCCGGTGCCGCCGTCATCGGTGGCGACCACCGGATAGGTGCCAGGATTGGCCATCGTGACGCCGAACTCGCTGGGGCGCCATTTGATCAGGCGGCGTTCGACGTTCCAATGCTCGAGCATCATGTCTTCGTCGTCGTCGCTGACGCGGTTCTGGTTGTGCACGGCCTGCTCCGAGACCAGCTCGTGGGCATGGAACGGGCGGCCCAGACCGCAGTCATAGGTAATGCGCAGCGGCTCGTTCACGTCCTTGACCCAATGGGGCACGACATGCTCGATCACCGCCCAGGTGCCGACCGGCTTCACGAATACGCGCTGCGATTTGTGGAACAGGGCCTTGGCCATGGGTGCGTCTCCTCATCCAACCCGGAACGTGCCACAGGATCGTGGGAGTCCGGTGAACAGAAACGTTGAACTTTGAAGCAAATGTCGCGGCGCCATTGCCGCTGGGTCACACCTTTCCGCGCGCGTAAAGTGGGCTATTCTCTGGCCATCCGAGATAACAGGTAACGCCCCCGAAGGGCGATGGGAGCCAGTGCGCCATGAATTTTGATTTCTCCGAAGACCAGAAATACCTCGCCGGTGAAGCCCGGAAGTTCCTGTCGGCCGAAAGCCCGACATCGGAAGTCCGCAAGGTGCTGAACGACGACAAGCTCGCCTATCACGCTGACCTCTGGAAAAAGGTCGTGGAAATGGGCTGGCTGGGCGCCGCCATTCCGGAAGAGCATGGCGGGCTGGGCCTCGGCATGCTGGAGATGTGCGTGCTGGCCGAAGAGATGGGCCGCGCGATTGCGCCCGTCCCGTTCGCCTCGACCGCCTATTACCTGACCGAAGCGGTCAAGCTCGGCGGCAGCGAGAAGCAGAAGGCGGCCATCCTGCCGCAGATTGCCGCCGGCTCGGTGATCGGCGCCTATGCCGCCTCCGAAGGCCCGGGCAATCCGGACGCCGCTTCCCTGCGCACCACATTCGACGGCAAGACGCTGACCGGCGTGAAGATCCCCGTCACCGACGGCGACATCGCGACCCATGCGGTCGTGCTGGCCAAGGAAGGCAAGGGTGTCTCGCTGGTGCTGGTTGACCTTTCGGCCAAGGGCGTCACGCGCAAGCCGCTGCAGACGATCGATCCGACCCGCAGCCATGCCGAGCTTCACTTCGATGCCACCCCCGCCGAACGCCTCGGCGGCAAGGGCGACGGCGAATCGCTGAACACCCAGCTGCTCGACCGGGTGGCCGTGCTGCTCGCCTTCGAACAGCTCGGCGGCGCCTCGGTCTGCCTCGAGATGGCGAATGACTATGCCAAGAATCGCTACGCCTTCGGCCGCCCGATCGGCGGCAACCAGGCGATCAAGCACAAGCTGGCCGACATGTACGTGAAGAACGAGGTTGCCCGGTCGAACTGCTATTACGGCGCCTGGGCGCTCTCGACGGGCGCCGCCGAATTGCCGGAAGCGGCGGCGGCAGCGCGGGTGGCCGCGTCAGAGGCCTACTGGTTTGCGTCGAAGGAAAACATCCAGACGCATGGCGGAATGGGCTTCACCTGGGAAGTCGACTGCCACCTCTACTACCGCCGCGCCAAGCTGCTGGCGGTGCAGGCCGGTTCGCCCAAGGTCTGGAAAGAGAAACTGGTGCGTGCGCTCGAGGCGAAGAATGCGGCCTGAGGCAAGCGCCCTCAAACATATCGAGCGGCGGGATCTCTCCCGCCGCTCGCAACATGCTGGCTTACTCGCCCGTGTAGACGGCGGCAGCCACAGGCTCCGGAGCCGACCAGGAGACGGTGTCGGACGGCGTGGATGCGCCGCCGGTGTACACTTTCAGCGTGGCGGTCTTGTAGGTGATGTCGAAGTTCTCGACGACCGTCGAATTCTCGCCCGTGTAGGTCGAGTAGTTGTTGATCACGGCGTCGGTAAGCGTCCAGACCTGCTTGTCGGCCGAGCCGTCAGCGGTGATCGTGATGTCGACGGACGAAACCGGGGTCGCGTTGACGACGTGCTTGAGCACTTTCACGGACGCGGTGTCGAAGGTGCGGGTGACATAGATGCCGCCGGCATACAGGGTCGACTTTGCAGGCTCGACCGGCAGGTAGGTGATCGGGTCGTAGACCGGCTGCTGCGACACGCTGAAGGTGACGGCGGTCGCGGGAACCTTGTCGGCGCCCAGTTTGAGTTCGACGCCGGCATGCGCCATCCCGGCAATGAGCATGGAGGCGGCCGAGGCTGCGGCGATGCGGCGGGTATGCGCAAAGATATTCGACATATGACGTTGTCCCTTTGTACTGCGCCGCGGGCGGGAGCCCATCGCTCATCACCCCGGCGCACGAAGGACATACGACGCCCCAATTCGGGATGGAATATGGCAACCGCTTGTCAGCAACCGTTCACCGCGAAATATTTTTACCAAACCGTAACCGGGCTTGAAAATCCGGTTTCAACCCCTAGCCAGTGAAAGCAACGGAGACCGAGATGGACTTCAACGATACCCCCGCCGAAGCCGCCTTCCGCAAGGAAGCGTATGACTTCCTGTCGAAACACCTCGAGCTGAAAACCGGCGCGCGCCCGCGGGCCGGCTCCGGCGACTCGGCGCTGAAGCGCGCCAAGGACTGGCAGCGTATCAAGGCCGAGAACAAGTTCGCCCAGATCACCTGGCCGAAAGAATGGGGCGGCCGCGGCGGCACCTCGATGGAATCGGTGATCTGGGGCCAGGAAGAGGGCAAGTTCGACGCCCCGACCGGCCCGTTCGCGATCGGCCTTGGCATGTGCGTGCCGACCGTCATCGCGTTCGGCTCCGACGCGCACAAGGAACGCTATGTCCAGAAAGCCCTGATGGGCGAAGAGATCTGGTGCCAGCTGTTCTCCGAGCCGTCGGCCGGTTCCGACGTCGCAGGCCTCAAGACCAAGGCGGTCAAGGACGGTGATGAGTGGGTGATCAACGGCCAGAAGGTCTGGACCTCCGGCGCCCACTATTCCGATTTCGGCATTGTCCTCGTGCGGACGAACCCGAAAGTGCCGAAGCACAAGGGCCTGACGATGTTCATCGTCAACATGAAGCAGAAGGGCGTTGAAGTGCGCCCGATCCACCAGGCGTCCGGTGGCCGCGAGTTCAACGAGGTGTATTTCACCGACGTGCGTATTCCGGACACGGACCGTCTCGGCGGCGTGGGCGATGGCTGGAAAGTCGCGCTCGTCACGCTGATGAACGAGCGTCTCGCCGTGGGCGGCTCGCCCGGTCCGGACTGGGGCGAGATCATGACCTATGCCAAGGATGCCGGCAGCATCTCCGACCAGGCCTTCCGCGAGAAGCTGGCCGACTGGTATGTCGCAGCCCAAGGCTACAAGCTGACCAAGTTCCGCACCATGACCGCCCTGTCGCGCGGCCAGACGCCGGGACCGGAAAACTCGATCGGCAAGATCATCACCGCCAACCACCTGCAGGACATCTGCAACTCGGCGATCGAGATGCAGGACCATTTCGGCATCATCACTGAAGCCGAGCGGATGCCGGGCGACGCAATCTTCCAGCAGAGCTTCATGTGGGCGCCGGGCCTTCGCATCGCAGGCGGCACGGACGAGATCCTGAAGAACATCATCGCCGAGCGCGTGCTCGGCCTGCCGCAGGATGTCCGCGTCGACAAGGACCTTGCGTTTGACGAGATGAAAGCGGGCTGAGGCCTGCCCCTTTTGCGGGATCAACAGTCAGGGCGGCTTGCTTCGCGGGCCGCCCTTTCTCATGGTAGCGGCATGACCGGACCCAATCCCATCTCTCACGGCGCGCACCGGCTGGCCTGCCCGGCCGGCACCGTCCTGTTCCGGCCGGACGATGCCTGCTCGGGCTTCGTCGTCCTGCAGGAAGGCTCGATCCGCGTTTCGCTGACGAGCGCCGGCGGGCGCGAGATCGTGCTTTACCGGGTGCGTCCGGGCGAAATCTGCCTGCAGACCTTCACCTGCCTCGCCGAAGGGCGCACCTATTCCGCCGAAGGCGTTGCAGAAACCGAACTGAAGGGGGAGATGATCCCGCCCGGCGAATACGAACGCCGGATGGCGGAGGATCCGGAGTTCCGCCGCGCGGTGTTCACTGCCGTGGCGCACCGGTTTGCCGATTTCGAGCATCTCGTCGAATCCCTCGCCTCGGCCAGCATCGAGGCGCGCCTCGCCGAAGCGCTGCTGGCGCGCGCTGACGCGGCGGGCGAGGTGCACCTGACGCATGACGGGCTCGCCTCGGAGATCGGTTCGGCCCGGGAAGTGGTCAGCCGCCAGCTGTCCCGGTTCGAGCGGTCCGGCCTCGTGGCGCTGGCCCGCGGGAAGGTGACCCTGCTGGCGCGCGGCACGCTGGAACACAAGGCAGCCGGCCACTGAAGCTTTCCGGGCTTGGTGACTTAGTCACCGACACGGGGCCCGGCGCGGGCCTAACCTGTCTCTACAAGCAAAGGAGACTTCCCATGTTCAAGACCAATGAAGGCACACTCGACCGCGCCCTGCGCGTGATTGCCGGTATCGTGCTGATCAGCCTCGTGTTCGTCGGCCCGCAGACGCCCTTCGGCTGGATCGGCGTGGTGCCGCTGCTGACCGGCCTCGTCGGCTGGTGCCCGGTCTATACCCTGCTCGGGCTGAATACCTGCCCGGTCAAGAAAGGTTAAGGGGAAGACGCGGCGGCGGCCGCCTCCTTGTCGGTGGTATCGACAATGAAGGCGGCCAGCTCGCTGACGCAGGCCCGGCCCGCATCGGTAAGAGATTTGGCGCGGGCTGCGTTGGACCTGTCGAGCGCAATCGCCGTCGTCTCCAGCGTCGTCTGCGCCACGACGGCGCGCGTGCGGCCGCGAAGCACGGTCGCGTCGAGACGGCAGCGGGCGGTCTCGCCATACAGCGTGAATTCGGACAGGCGCCAGGTCACCTCGAACTGGGTCGGCCCGGAAGAGTTCGACGGCAGGGCGGCAAACTCGCCCTCGCCGCTCAGGGAATCGAGCAAGGCGCCCTGCATCATCTCGGTGGCATTGTCCGTCCACTGAACGCCGCGCACGATGCGCAGCGCGCCGCTCTCGTCTTCGGCTGCGATGGTGCGACCGGAAAACAGGCGTGAGGCTTCCGGCTCGCGGATGGTGACCGTCGCGTTGAGGCGGTGCATCGGCTCCATCGGGCCGATCCGGTAGAAGGCGTCCGGCGCCTCCGGCTGGCTGAGGACGTTGACGCAGCCGGCGAGGCTGGCCAGCGAGGCCGACAGGATCAGGGTCCGGATCATCGCTTCTTCTCCTCATACGGCAGGGGCTCACCGACGATGAAGCCCTGCGGGTTGCGTTCAATTTCGCGCACCGTCCGGTCAAGCCGGTTGATCAGCACCCGCAGGTCCTGGCTGGCGGCGGTTGTGTTTTCGAATGTGGCCGCGGCCGGGCCTTCCATGACGGCGGTGGCCGCGGCCACGGCGCGCTGGCTTTCCTTCAGCGTGCTGGTGGCGGCAGTGGCCACCGTGCGGAAGTCACCGACCAGCGTTTTGAGATCGGTCTGCACTTCGACCAGGCCGGAACCGGTGGAGATACCAACCGTTTCCCATTCGCGCGAGGCCGCCTCGAAAGCCACCGAGGCCTCCGACACATCCTTCAGCGTTGCCGAGGCTTCGTTGATCAGGCCGTCATCGGAGGCGAGCTTGGTGGTGATGGTTTCGAGATTTTTGATCGAGGTGCTCATCGAGGCGATGTTCTCTTCCGTCAGGATACGGTTGATCCCGTCGAAGGTCATGTTGGCGCGGCCGAGGGCCTGCGCGCCACCGGCGACGATCTGGTCGACCAGCGTGCGTTCGGACTTGATGATCGGCACCGGCTGGCCCGGGCGGCTTTCGAGCGGCTTGCCCGTTCCCGCCGTCAGCTGCACGAAGGTGATGCCGGTGATGCCAGCGAGCTGGATCGAGGCGGTCGAGTCCTCGCGGATCGGCGTCTCGCGGGAAACGCGGATGTGGGCGCGCACCTTCGAGGGGTCCGCCTTGTCGATGCGCACCGTGGCCACTTCGCCGACCTTGACGCCGATATAGCGCACGGCCGCGCCTTCCTCGAGCGAGACCGGCCCTTCGAACACGATGTCGTAGGACTTGTAGTCGCGCTGGAATTCGGACTGGCCAAGCCAGAGCACGAAGCCAGCAATCACTGCCGCCGCCACAAGGACGAGCGCGCCAATCAGTGCGTAGTTTGCCCGGGTTTCCATGCTTTTTCTAAGCCTCTTCTTCTGTCATCGGTGCGGCGGCACGTCCCCGCGGCCCGCTGAAATATTCCTGGATCCAAGGATGATCGACTTCGCGAAGCTCCGGGATCGTTCCGACGGCCAATACCTTCTTTTCTCCCAGAACCACGATCCGGTCGCACGTCGCGTGCAGCGTATCGACATCATGGGTGACGAGAAAGACCGTAAGTCCGAGCGCGCGCTGCAGGGAGCGCACGAGCGTATCGAAGGCCGCCGCCGTGATCGGGTCTAGACCCGCGGTCGGCTCGTCGAGGAACAGCAGCTCCGGATCCAGCGCCAGCGCGCGGGCCAGGGCGGCGCGCTTGCGCATGCCGCCGGACAGGTCGGAGGGATATTTGTCGCCGGCGCTGGCGGCGAGGCCGGAGAGGCGTATCTTCATGTCGGCCAGGTCGTGCATCAGCGGGCGGCTGAGCTGCGTGTGCTCCTTCATCGGCACCATGACATTCTCGCGCACCGTCAGGTTCGAGAACAGGGCGCCGTCCTGGAACATGATGCCCCAGCGCCGCTCGATGGCCGTGCGCTCCTCGCGCGACAGGGTCTCCAGCTGCTCGCCGAACACTTCAACGCTGCCGCTTTCGGGTGGCTTGAGGCCGGTGATGGCGCGCAAGAGGACCGACTTGCCGCAGCCGGACGGGCCGATCACGCCGACCACCTCGCCCTGCGGTATGTCGAGGTTCAAATGCTCAAGCACGACCGATGACCCGAAGGCCACCTTGAGATCGCGTACACGGATGATCGGCGCGGCGGTCAAATGCCGAGCTCCATGTAGAAGATCGCGAACAGGGCATCGAGCACGATGATGGCGAAGATTGCCTGCACGACCGAGGTTGTCGTGCGGTGGCCGAGCGATTGCACGCTGCCGCCGGTCAGGAGGCCCTGGCGGCACGCGATGAGGGCGACGACGAGGCCGAAGACCGGGGCCTTCGACATGCCGATCCAGAACTGGTCGAGGGGTACGGAATTGCGCAGGCGCTCGATGAAGAGGCCCGGATTGATGTCGAGCGAGGTCCAGCCGACGACGATGCCGCCGGCAATACCGGCCATCGTGGCGACAAAGGCGAGGATCGGCGTCATCACCACCATGGCCAGCACGCGCGGGGCGACGAGCACTTCCATCGGCTTCAGGCCGAGGGTCTGCATCGCGTCGATTTCCTGGCGCATCTTCATCGTGCCGATCTGCGCGGTGAAGGACGAGTTGGTGCGGCCCGCGAGCACGATGCCGGTGAGCACCACGCCGAACTCGCGCAGCATGGAGTAGCCGATCAGTTCGACCGTGTAGATCTCAAGATCGAAATCGCTGAGCGTCGTGGCGCCGATATAGGCGACGACCATGCCGACAAAGAAGGACAGGAAGGCGACGATCGGCATCGCATTGAGGCCGGCCTCTTCCATCACGGCAACGATCGAGGTCCAGCGCATCTTCCAGGGCTGGGCGGCGAGCCGGGCAATCGTGAAAATGGTCTCGCCGAGGAAGGCGAGCGTGGCGACCAGTTCGCGCACGAACGCTTCCGTGCCGCGCCCGACGCGTTCGAGCAGGTCGATGAGGCCCTGCGGCTTTGGCTTGGGCGGTTCTGGAGGATCGGACACAGCGTGGACCTGCGCGATCAGGCTGGCGGCGGAGGCATGCTCGCCGATCAGGCGGGGCGGGGTCTCGCCGCCCTCGCGCATCAGCCGGTCGATCAGGAAGGCGCCGGCGGTGTCGATGCGGCCGAGGCCGGACACGTCGATCCCGGCGCCGGAGGGCAAACGGACGGCGGAAAATTCGCGTTCGACATTATGCAAGGTCGCCACAGTCCAGTCGCCCCGCAGGCGGAGGATCGTTTCTTCGCCGCTCTTCTCGAGCGCGAAACCGGGGGCGGATGGGCTCATCATGTACCGTACGGGCCTGACCTGATTACCAAAACATGCTTAAGCACAGGGTCGGCCAGTCCAACACAATTCACCCGGTAGGATTAACCCATGCGCAATCTGCGGCTCGAAATTGCCCATGTTTCCTCGCCTCTGCGGGCATCCTTCGCCATCTCGCGAGGCGCCAAGACACAGGCCGAGACCGTGCGCGTGCGGGTCTCGGACCACACCAACGCGGGGCGGGGCGAGGGCGTTCCCTATGCGCGGTATGGCGAAACCGTGGAAAGCATGATCGCAGCGCTCGAAAGCGTGCGCGACGAGGTGGAAGCGGGCATCGACCTCGCGGCGTTGCAACTCGCCCTGCCCGCCAGCGCCGCCCGCTGCGCGCTGGACTGCGCGCTCTGGGACCTTGAAGCGAAACGCAGCGGAAGGCCGGTCTGGCAGCTCGCGGGATTGCCGGCGCCGAAGCCGATCGAGACCGCGCTCACGATCAGCCTCGCCGACCCCGCGGCGATGGCCGAAGCGGCGAAGCGGGCGCCGGGCCGTTTGCTGAAACTGAAACTGGGCGGACCCGAGGACCTGGACCGGATCAAGGCCGTCCACCTCGCCCGGCCGGATGCGCGCCTGATCCTTGACGCCAATGAAGGCCTCGCGCCGGACGCCTACCCGGCCATCGCCGCTGCGGCCGCGAAGCTGGGCGTGGTGCTGATTGAACAGCCCTTTCCCGCCGGCAAGGACGACGCGCTGATCAAACGGCCCGGCCCGGTTGCGGTGTGTGCGGACGAAAGCGCGCATACCAGCGGCGACATCCAGACGCTGGCGCGCGCCTATGATGCGGTGAACGTGAAGCTCGACAAGGCCGGCGGGCTGACGGAAGCGCTCGCAATGGTGCGCGCGGCGCGCCAGTCCGGCATGGGCGTGATGGTCGGCTGCATGGTGGCGGGGTCGCTGTCGATGGCGCCGGCTGTGCTGCTGGCCGGACTGGCGGACGCGGCGGATGTGGATGGGCCGATCTGGCTGGAGGCGGACATTGCGGACGGGCTGGCGTACACGGACGGGATGGTGTCGCCGCCCAGCTCGGCGCTCTGGGGCTAGCGGACCGCCGCCTCATAGGCTTCGCTCGCTTCGAGCCAGACGGCTTCCGCTGCTTCTCTCTCGGCGACGAACTTGGAGCGTTCCTTCAGTCGCTGGCGCACCTCGTGGGGCGGGATGTCGGGGCGGGCGACTTCCACATCGAGCGCGGCGATCTTCGCAGCCAGCCGCTCCATCGTTTTCTCCGCATCCTGAGCTTTCTTCTTCAGCGGCGCGGCGGCTTCGCGGGCCTGTGAGGCCTTGCGGCGCGCTTCGGCCTTGTCGCCCGTCTCGTCGGATGCAGACGCCTTGGCGGGCGATGTCTTCTCGCGGTCGGTGCTCAGGACCAGCGTGCGGTAATCGTTGAGGTCGCCGTCATAGGACGAGACCTTGCCGTCTTTCACCAGCCATAGGACATCTGCCGTCGCCTCGGCGAGAAACACATCGTGGGTGATCAGCAGGACGGCGCCGGCAAAGTCGTTGATTGCGTAGATCAGCGCTTCGCGGCTGTCGATGTCGAGGTGCGAGGTCGGCTCGTCGAGGATCAGGATGTGCGGCTTTTCCAGCGCGATCAGACCAAGGATCAGGCGCACCTTTTCGCCGCCGGAGAGGGCTTCGACCTTGGTCTCGACCTTTTCGTGGCTGAAGCCCATCTGGGCGGCGACCGCGCGCTGCTTGGCCGGCGGCGTGCCTTGCGGCAGCGCGCGCATGACGTGTTCGAGCAATGTGTCGCCGGCGGTCAACTCGTCCAGCTGGTCCTGCGAGAAATACCCGATACGGACGGCTTTCGGCATCAACCGCTTGCCCGCCATCAGCGGCAGGCGCTCGGCGATGGACTTCACCAGCGTTGTCTTGCCCTGCCCGTTGGTGCCGACAATCGCGATCCGGTCGTCCGGGTCCAGACGGATATCGACATTGTGCAGGATGCGCGCATTGACGCCGTAGCCGAGGTCGGCGCCCTTGATCTCCAGCAGCGGCGGCGAGAGTTTGGACTCCGGTGCCGGGAACAGGAAGGGCGTCGTGCGCTCCGCAATCGGGATCGACACATCCTGCATCTTCTCGAGCATCTTGACGCGGCTCTGGGCCTGGCGCGCCTTGGAGGCCTTGGCGCGGAACCGGTCGACGAAGGCCTGCAAGTGGGCGCGCTCGGCGGCCTGCTTGGTGCGCTGGCTTTCGAGCTGCGCAAGTTTCGCCGCGCGCAGGCGCAGCCAGTCGTCATATCCGCCGGGCGTGATCGAGAGCTTGCGATGCTCCAGCGCCAGCGTGTGCGTGACCGAACGGTTCAGCAGTTCGCGGTCGTGGCTGACGATCAGCACGGTGTTCGGATATTTGCGCAGGTAGCCTTCGAGCCAGGCGGCGCCTTCGAGGTCGAGATAGTTGGACGGCTCGTCGAGCAGCAGGAGGTCCGGCTGCGCGAACAGGGCGCCGGCAATCGCCGCGCGCATCCGCCAGCCGCCGGAGAATTCCCGCGTGGCGCGCGAGAGATCCGCATGCTTGAAGCCGAGTCCCATCAGCACTTCGGCGGCGCGCGCTTCGGCGGACCAGGCGTCGATGTCGAGCAGGCGCGCATGGATTTCGCCGATCCGGTCCGGATCGGTCGCCGTCTCGGATTCCGTCATCAGGGCGTGGCGTTCGGCGTCGGCCTGCAGCACGACGTCCATGATCGTCTCGTCCGAGGGCGCGACTTCCTGCGCGACCCAGCCGAGCCGGGCGCCGTTCTGCAGACGGATCGGGCTGTCCTTGCTGGGCTTTGCAATCTCTTCGCGGATAAGGCGCAGGAGGGTCGACTTGCCGGTGCCGTTGCGCCCCACCATGCCGACTTTCCAGCCGGAGGCGATGCGCGCCGACGCGGCTTCAAACAGCGGGCGCGCTTCCACGCGGTAGTCGAGATTGCGGATTTCGAGCATGGGCGTCCCATACCCGCTCGACGCGGAAAAGACACGCTAAAAGCGCTGCAATATTACATCTCGGCCATGCTCCACCCGCGCCCCATTCCCGCCATGTTGCGCTGCAACAATTCTACCATGGATAATCGCAGTTTCCCCGTCCATCTGGACAGCGGCGAGGCGGTGCTCGTACGGCCCATCGGGCGGCACGACGCAGATCGCATGCGTGCCGGAATCGCCGCACTTTCAGACCATTCGCGCTACCTGCGCTTCTTCAACGGCTCGCAGACGATGCCGGAGCACGTCATCGAGCGATTGTGCGACGCCGATGGCTGGAAACACGTCGCTTGGGGCGCGATTGACCTGGCCAGCCCCGGCGAACCGGCAATCGGGGCGGTCCACGCCATTCGCAAGGGCACCAGCTGCGACGCCGAACTGGCCCTCGCCGTGCTGGATGACTGGCATGGCAAGGGCCTGGCCCGGCTGCTGCTGACGGGCGTGATCGCGGATGCGCGCCGCGCCGGCATCACGCACCTGACGGCGGAGACCTTCGCCGAAAACCGCGCGACCCGGCAGCTGTTCCGCGGCCTCGGCGGGCTGTCGGTGCACCGCGACGGGCCGGTGGTCAGCTACCGCTTCGATATCGAGACGGCCGCGCAGAAACTGGAAGGCCTGACGCAGAACGCGGCCGGTGACCTGATCCGTTCAGGCCTGGATCAGACGGCCCCGGCGCAAGACCTCGCGCCGTCTGTTCGCCTGCGCCGCTCCGTCTGATCAGGCCGCGCCGTCGAGGATTTCCTTGAAGCCGCTCGGCGCGTGGGGGCCGATGAACAGCTGCTCGAACGTGCCGATGCCTTCCGAGCCGGTACCATCCGGGCCCTTGTGCGCGGCCTTGACGATTTCCTGGATGTGCAGGTTCTCCGGCATCGCCCAGGGTGTCTTCGCAGGCTCGAAATTCTCGCGGACCACTTTCAGCTGATCGCCCTGGAAAGCGCCGTGGCGCCAGACCGGGTGGCCATAGCCGATGCCCTTCATCAGGAAGGTGCCCATCGGCGTGAAGTCCACCGTATGCGGACGGCCTGACGGATCGGTGACCGACAGGGTCGCCGTCTGCATCCGGCGCGTGCCCTTGGCATAGCGCACGTCCATCTTGGGGTTCGACAGGTGAATGCCTTCGCCCTGTTGCGAGCCATCCATCACCAGTGAGGCGCGCTGGTTCCAGGGTTCGCCCGCGCCGTCTTCGTTGACGTGGAAGAACATCGAGAGGTTCGGGAAATTGGTCGGCGTCCAGATCCAGTAGAATTGCGGCGGCACCGCCGGGATGGCGGGCTGCGGATCCGGGGCGCCGATCGGGCGCACGCCCCAGCTGCGGTCGCGCGTACCGGTCCAGCTGGCGGGATCAACCTTGATTTCCGTGCCATCGACTTTCAGCGTGCCCGACCAGCGGCCATTCTGCGTCATCCGCGTCAGGTCCATCATCATGCGTGAGCCGATACGGCGGGTGAAGCGCGGCTCCTCGATCGGGAACGCGCGGCCGGTGAATTCGACATCCAGCGCGAGGCCTTCAGTTTCCTTGAGCGTCAGGCGCACCTTCTTGAGCGGCTCGACGACCGTCACCGAAAGCGGGCCGACGAAGGTGTCCATCCGCTCCATGTTCAGCGGGCGCGACATGAAGACCGAGGATTGCTTGCCATCGCGCAGGATCGAGACCGAGGCGTCGATGATGTTCAGCGCCGGATAGACGCCCATGGCGGCGGCGAAGAAGGTTTTGCCGTCGGCACTGTAGCCGTTGAAGAAGAAGCGGTCGTAGAAATTGCGGTCCGAGCCCGCGAAGGCGACCGGTTCCGGGGTCTGGTGGATCGGATATTCGTCTCCGGCGGTGAGCATGGCGGCTTCCTTCCTTGGCGTGACCTCTTGGCGTATGGGTCCGTAGGGCTAGGTTGGCGCCGCGCCGCAGCACAATCAAGCCGTTCCGCCGGGAGAAGCCGCATGACCAAGTTCACCGCTGCCGAGGCCAACGCCTTCCTCGACGCCGCCTTCCAGGGCCGGGGGCGGCAGAACCAGGTGATCCTGATGGAGGAAGGCCGCGCGATCCTGCGCCTCGAGGCGGACGTGACCCACCTGCGCCCGGGCGGCTATATCTCCGGCCCGACGCAGATGAGCCTCGCCGACTCGGTGGCCTACATGGCGATCATGACACTGACCGGCCTCGAGCCGATGACGGTCACCAGCAATCTCAACATCAACTTCCTGCGCCCCTGCATCGGACCCGTCGTGCTGGCCGAAGGCAAGGTCATGAAGATCGGGCAGGCGCTCGCGGTCATCGATGTGGACATCCGCATCGAGGGCGCCGAGAAGCCCGCGAGCCATGCGATCGTCACCTATGCGCTGCCGCGCAAGGCGGCGACATGAACCGGCTCGTCCTCGCCGCCGCCCTGCTCGGCTTTTCCGGCGTCGGGCTCGGCGCTTTCGGCGCGCATGCGCTGGATGCTCAGCTCACGGAAGAATCGCGCGGCTGGTGGGATACGGCGACGCTGTATGTCCTGCCCCATGCCGCCGCCGCGCTCGCCGCCGGTCTCAGCGGACGCGGCGGGCGCACGGCGCTCGGCGGCTGGCTGTTCGTCATCGGCGCGGTGATCTTTGCGGGCAGCCTATATGCCATGGCGCTCGGCGCGCCGCGCTGGTTCGGCGCGATCACGCCGATCGGAGGGCTCAGCCTGCTCGCGGGATGGCTGGCCCTTGCAGCGAGCGCATTTCGGAAAGACTAGGAGCCGGTGGTACCTTCGCCGACATAGCGGTCGGCCAGCTTGTCGGCCGTGATGCGGGCGTCATCGATCATCACCGCGAAGGCCTCGATTTCCGACACGATCGGCTGCACGTCCATGTCGGCGCGCACGGCTACGAGGTCGAGCGCTTCCTGGAAGCCGCGATGCGCCATCTGGGCCCGCACCAGCGCGCGCTCATAGCTCATCACGTCGCCGCGGTTCGAGGCATTCTTGTCGCCGCTGCGCAGGACCGATTCGGCCTCGGCGGTAACCTCCGCCAGGCCCCGGCGCGCCGACTGGCTGTCGGTAATGATCCGGGCGAGGACGAGCGAGGGCGCCTTGGTGCTGGCGCCGATACGGGTTGCGTAGAAACCCGGCGCGCCGGCCACTTCGGTTTTGCCGTGCATCAGGGTATCGGCGAGCGAGGCGAGGCCATCGGCCTCCTCGACCCAGCCGGCCTCGACGACTTCGTCGCAATAGGCGTTGGACGCCTGGCGCAATTCGGATTGGCTTCTGGTTAACGAGGTCTCAACCGTCGCCTCGCCGGGCACAACCGAAACGGTTGCGCATCCCGCAAGAACGCCTAGGGATAGGCACAGAAGAACGCTACGCATCAATATGCCACCCGCCAGCAGCTATGGCCCCACTCATTAAAAACAGTATGGGTGGGGCGTACACAAGTCCAGTCATTGTCGAAAAGCTAGTCGATTATAAGTGAAGAGCGCATGAACAGACGCCAGAGCCGCCGTATTCTCTACCACAGGCACGAGCCCTACGCGTCCGGGCGCCTGCGCGTCTCACCGCTGCACGAAATATACTGGGAAGAATCAGGCAATCCGAAAGGCATACCGGTCGTCGCCCTGCATGGCGGCCCCGGGGGCGGATCGAGTCCCGAAATGCGACGGTTTTTTGACCCCGAGCGTTACCGCATCTTCCTGTTCGACCAGCGCGGATGTGGCCGCTCGACGCCGCACTCGGAACTGCAGGGCAACACGACCTGGGACCTCGTCGATGACATCGAAGCCCTGCGCAAGCATGCGGGCGTCTCCAGCTGGCTGGTCTTCGGTGGCTCCTGGGGCTCGACGCTGGCCATTGCCTATGCGGTGACCCATACCAGCCGCGTCCTCGGCCTCGTCCTGCGCGGCATTTTCCTGGTCTCGAAATCCGAGATCCAGTGGTTCTACCAGGAAGGCGCGAGCCGGCTTTTCCCGGATGCATTCGACCGCTATGTCGCGCCGATCCCGGAAGAAGAGCGCGGCGATCTCGTCACCGCCTTCTACAAGCGCCTGACGGGCACCGATGCGGTGGCCCGCATCGACGCGGCCCGCGCCTGGGCCCGCTGGGAGGGCCAGACTCTCTCGATCAAGGGTCCGGTGACCACGCCGCCGCGTTTCAACGAGGACGATTTCGTCGACGCCTTCGCGCGCATCGAGTGCCACTACTTCATCAATGACGGCTTCTTCGAGAGCGACAACTGGCTGCTCGAACAGGCGAAGCTGAAACTGCAGGCGACGCCCGGCGTGATCGTGCACGGGCGCTATGATGTCGTGACGCCGCTGTCGACCGCTTGGGAACTCTCCAAGGCCTGGCCGAAAGCCGAGCTGCACATCGTGCCGGACGCCGGCCACTCCTCGATGGAGCCCGGCATCATCGACCGCCTTGTTCAGGCCACGGACGATTTCGCGGACCAGCTGGCGGTACGGTCGCGCGCGTAAAGGGTTTGGTCGGAAGATCGCGTTCTAACCCAGAACAGGGACGCAGCCGTAAAGTTCAGGCCGGACGAACGACATAGAGCATATAGCCTGTTTCTCTGGCTACGGCGCGCCAGTCCGACGCTTCCTTGCGGGCAGCGGCAATGGCGGCTGCCACGGCAACGCTTGTGCCGGCCGTTTCAAGCTTGTCGCAGCGCGCCTGCATGGGATCGTAATAGGCCGTCCATGCCGCGTCGGACAAAGGGCGGGTGTCCAGAACCTGCCAGCCGGCACCGGCGATCTCGGCGCGAGTTGCAGTTTCCGGTCCGATGCCGCCGGGCTCAGCCTCCCAGAAAGCCAGCGCCGCTTCGGACGGAGCGTCCGTGAAGAGGCAGGGATGACTGAAAGCCACAGCGCCAGTTTCTGTCAAAGCGCCGCGCCAGGCGTTAAGCGCCCTTGTCACACCTAGAAAGTAAACCGCCCCTGCCGACCATATCAGATCATAAGGACCGGTCAGGTGCTCCATGCTGCCTTGGGAGATCCGGACTAAAGGGTCACCCGCGAACCGCTTCGTTGCGTCTTCAACGAAATGCGCCACAGTTTCGAACCCATCGACACGGCCATCAGGGACGAGCTGGCGCAGCGCTGCAAGGTCGCTACCTGGACCGCATCCCGCGTCGCAGACCCGGCCATTCGCCGGCAAAGCGCTCAGGCGCCCTGCCCAAGCGACATCTTCGGCCAGCCCCGGGCCTTCCCGGGGAAGGTGCCGATGCACCGTGAAGAAGGCGTCCCAATCCATGCGGAGGAGGTATGGCGATCGGTCCGTTCTGGTCAACATTCGGAAGGAATACTGAAAGCTCAGCACAGCTCCGAGCGTCGAAATCGTGCCTGCCTTCGGCGACTTCCCGCCGTTCGCGCAGTCGCCCGGACCGCCCGCGCCCTATTCCGCCATCGGCGGCGTCCGGCACGGGCACAGAGCCCGGGCGTCAGGCGTCCTTGCGGAACTCGACGCCTTCGAACTTGCCGGACGTGCGCCAGCCTTCGATGTAATTGAAGAAGGCCACGGCGCCCGCCGGATAGCCGACGAAGTAGCGCGCCTGTGGACCGGGATCGCGGCCTTCGTTGTTGTAATAGCCGGGCGTGCAGTCGGGCGAGCCGATCATCAAGCCCATGCCGGACAGCAGCAGGTCCACCCATTCGTCCTCGGCCTGTTTGCTGACCTCAACTTCCTTTGCGCCCGTCGCTTCGGCGTGGCTGACGATCAGGGAGATCGTCCGCGCGGAGTCGACGAGGTTGTGCGGGTAGTTGGAGATCAGGTTCGCCGCCTGCGTCGCCTGGACAAGGAAGGCGTTCGGGAAATTGTGGACGTGCATGCCGTGCTTGGTGCGCATGCCGTCGGCCCAGTATTGCGACAGCGTGACCCCGCCGCAGCCCTTGGGGTCAAAGCCGGTGCGCCGCTCCAGCGGCGTGCCCACTTCGAAGCCTGAGGCGTAGACGATGCAATCCACCTCATACTCGACGCCGTTCACGACGACGCCTTTTTCGGTGATGCGCTCCACACCCTTGCCATCGGTATCGATCAGATGCGCCGCGGGTTCGTTGAAGGCCTGCAGGTACTGGTCGTGGAAGCAGGGCCGCTTGCAGAGCTGGCGGTACCAGGCCTTCAGCTTCTCGGCTGTTTCGGCGTCCCTGACGACCGCTTCGGCGCGCTGGCGGATCTCCTCCATCTTCTCGTGGTCGGCGTCCTCATAAGCGGCCAGCATGCCCATCGGGTTGCGCTGATCGGCCGGCAGCTGAAGGATGCGGTTGCGGATGCGCTTGGCCAGATCCGTCCAGCCATCCTGCACCAGATCCTCGGGCGCCATACCGATACCGGCCTGGTTCTGCGTGAAGTTTTCCAGCCAGCGCTGCTGCCAGCCCGGCGTTGCGATCGAGGCGAACCATTCCGGATCGATCGGACGGTTGTCGCGCACATCGATGGACGACGGCGTGCGCTGGAAAACGTAGAGCGCCTTGGCGGCGCGCGCGAGATGCGGGACAACCTGCACGGCGGTGGCGCCGGTGCCGATGATCGCGACGCGCTTGTCCTTCAGCTTGTCGAGCGGCGCGCCGTTCGGATCCCCGCCGGTATAGTCATAATCCCAGCGGCTGGTATGGAAGGCGTGACCCTTGAAGTCCTTGATGCCGGGAATGCCGGGCAGCTTGGGGGTATTCAGCGGGCCGGTGCCGAGGCCGATGTATTTTGCGGTGAAGTTGTCGCCCCGGTTCGTGCGGATGACCCAGACGCTGCGCGCCTCGTCCCAGGAAAGGTCCTCGATGACGGTGTGGAAGAGGGCGTTCTCGTAGAGCCCGTAGTGCTGTCCGATGCGCTGGCACTGCTGCAGGATTTCCGGCGCGTGCGCATACTTCTCGCTCGGCATGTGGCCGGTCTCTTCGAGCAGCGGCATGTAAATCATCGAGGCGGTATCGCACTGCGCGCCGGGATAACGGTTCCAGTACCAGGTGCCGCCGAAGTCTCCGCCTTTCTCGATGATGCGGACGTCGTTGATCCCGGCTTCCTTCAGCCGGGCGCCGGTCACGAGGCCGGCAAAGCCGCCGCCGACGAAGGCAAAGGTGACGTGGTCCGTCTTCGGCGCGCGCGGGGTGACGGGCGTATAGGGGTCTTCAAGGTACTCGTCGAACAGGCCGGCGATCCGGGTATACTGATCATTGCCGTCGCTGCGCAGGCGCTTGTCGCGCTCGGCGCGGTAACGTTCGCGGATCGCGTCCTTGTCGATGGGCTTGCGTTGGATCTGCGCCGCGTCATCCGCCATGGTGGTATCTCTCCCGTTCGTCCTGCGCCCTGCTCGGCGGTCAGCGGGAAAGATAGCCGATCCGGCCTGCCTGCCTAGCCGTGACCCAAGGGCGCCGGGCCCGGAAAAATGAGGCTGGCAGCGCCCTACTCCGCCGGCGGCGGCGTCCAGTTCGGGCCCAGCAGGGATACCAGCGCGCCCGGAAGCTGCACGTGGTACTGGTCCTGGATCTTGTCGAGGAAGCCGAAGACCAGGATGATCGCGATGAACGGAGGGACGAACCAGCGCATCAGGAAGCGCCAGACATTCATAAGCATGCCTTCGCCGAGTTCCGAGACGAGCATGTCGCGGCTCAGTACCCAGCCCGCAAAGACCGCCATGAGCAGACCGCCAAGCGGCAGCAGCAGGCCCTCGGTCATGAAGTCCATGAAGTCGAGATAATCGAGCGAGAAGACATAGGCTGCGCCGATCATGAACAGCACGAAGCCGACGCCGGCCGCTGCGCCGGGACGGGTGACGCCCTCGCGCTCTTCCAGCCAGGACACGCCGACTTCCATCAGCGAGATGGACGAGGTGAACGCGGCAAAGAGAGCGAGTGAGAAGAAGACGACCGCAAAGATATTGCCGCCGGGAATGGCTTCGAAGGCGACCGGCATCGAAACGAAAAACAGGCTTGGCCCCGAAGCGGGGTCAAGCCCGGCGGCAAACACGATCGGGAAGATCGCGAAACCGGCGATCAGCGCCACGAACGTGTCCGAGGCTGCGATCAGGCCCGAGGCGCGGGGAATGTCGGTGTCGCGGTCCAGATAGGCCCCATAGGTGATCATCAGGCCTACACCAACGCCAATCGAAAAGAAGGCCTGGCCGAGCGCGGCGAGCAGTGTCTTGAAGCCTACATCTTCCCATTTGGGCTCGAAGAGAAAAGCGAGCGTCCGCACGGTATCGCCATTAGCAACGGCGAACCCGACAACAACGATGAGCATCAAGAAGAACAGCGGCATCAGGATGGTGGCCGCCGTCTCCAGACCACCCTTGACGCCGCGCCCGACGACCAGCGCGTTGGCGCCAATGAACAAGGCCAGCAAAAACAGCAGGTACCAGCGCGCTTGCATGGGCGTTTCGCCCTGCCCGATCAGGTTGACGAAGTTCTGGCCGGACTCGATGGCGTCTGCCCCGTGAAGTTCGCCCCCGATGGCCTGGATGATGTAGGCGAGCAGCCAGCACGAGATGACCATGTAGAAGGTCAAGATAAAGAAGGCCGAGAGTGCGCCAAGCCAGGTCGCAATTCCCCAGTTCTGGCTGCGCCCTTCTGCGCGCGCGAGCGATTGGACGCCCTCGATCGCCGACATGCCGGATTTCCGGCCCATCGCGTATTCCGCCATCAGCAGGGGCAAGGCGACGAACGCCACGCAACAGATATAGATGATGATGAAGGCGCCGCCGCCATTTTCGCCAGCCATATAAGGAAAGCGCCAGAAATTGCCGAGCCCGACGGCCGAGCCGACCGCCGCCATGATGAAGGCGAACCGCGAACTCCAGTTTTCAGTCTTGCGGCCGATCTGTGCCATGAATCATGCTCCCCGAGGCAATGTTTCGCCGGACCCTAGCCATCCGGAGGCAAAGATCAACGCGAATTGACGCGGTCGAACTAGAACAATCCGCGTGACGACATCTTCTCGTCCTGGTGCAGGTGCGCTGACAGGATCAGCCCGAAACAGGCCATCACGGTGATCAGCGCGGTGCCGCCATAGGAGATCAGCGGCAGCGGCATGCCGAGCACCGGCAGCAGACCCAGCACCATGCCGCTGTTGAAGATCGCGAAGAAGGCAATCGTCGAGGTCGCGCCGATCGTGGCGAGGCGGCCAAACCAGCTCTTGTTGCGCGCCGCCACCCGGAATGACCAGACGAACAGGAAAGCGAACACGGCGAGCAGGCCGACCGCGCCGATGAATCCGAACTCCTCGGCGATGACCGTCAGGATGAAATCGGTCTGCTGCTCGGGCACGTATTCCTGCTGGGACTGGATGCCCTGCAGGTAACCCCGGCCGCTGAAACCGCCGGCGCCGATGGCGATCTTCGCCTGTTCGATCTGGTAGCTTTCGCCAAGCCCGTTGGTCGCCTCGCCGGTGATGCCGGCAATCAGCGTATCGACGCGCTCGCGCTGGTAGGGCTGCAGCACGAAGCTATAGATCGCGGGAACCGAAAGCAGGCCGATGCCGATGGCGGCCGCGACCCAACGCATGGCGATCCCGGCAAAGAAGATGATCATCGCGCCTGAGGCGGCCAGCGCAAGGGCGGTAGACAGGTTCGGCTGCTTGAACACCAGCGCCGCCGGAACCAGCATGATCAGCAGGGCGCCGCCATGCACCAGCAAGGGCGGGCTCTGGCCATTGGTCGGCATCATGCGCTGGTAATAGCTGGCGAGCGCCATCGTCACGGCGAGCTTTGCGGGCTCCGACGGCTGCAGTGTAATCGGGCCGAGGGTCAGCCATCGCGCCGCGCCGCCGCCCATCACGCCGAAGAAATCGACCATCACGAGGAGCACGATCACCACGGCATAAGCCGGCCAGGCAAAGCGGGCCCAAATGCCGAGCGGCAGCAGCGCGAGGCAGATCATCAGCACAAAGCCGACGCCAAGCCGCGTGAGCTGGTCACGCCAGAGGCCAGCTTCGTCCGGCGACGGCGCTTGTGCGACGGGGTCCCAGCCAACCGAGAACAACATCGCCACGCCGGTCAGACCGACGCCGACGATCAGCAGGATGATGCTCCACGGCAGGCGCGCAATGCTGCCCAGCGGGCCGAAGTTGGCAAAATGCAACGCGCGCGCCGTCGAGGTGCGCGCTTCGCCGCGAGTATAGCCGGTAAAGCCTTCGCGGCTCATACGGGATCTCCGTCCGCAGACGGTGTGACGGCCGAAGCACGCTTGGCATAAACCGGCGTGCGCCCGCTATCCATCCTGATGGCGGCGGCGAGAATGTCCCGGCCTACGGGTGCAGCCGTGCGCGAGCCGCCCTCGCCGTGCTCGACGATGACCGAGACGGCGTAGCGCGGATTGTCAGCGGGTGCGTAGGCCACGAACAGCGCATGGTCGCGCAACTCGCGCGCAATCGCGTCGCCGCCGCGAATGCCTTTCGCACGCTCCTCAGCCGAAATCCGGCGGACCTGCGCGGTGCCCGTCTTGCCTGCAAGGCGCGGGCCGCCGAGGCCGAGATCGCCCGAACGGTAGGCCGTGCCGCCTGGCTCGGACGACACGCCGTACATGCCGGCCTTCTGGATTTCCATGATCGTCGGATCAAGCGGCGCGTCCAGCATCTTGTCTTCGTCCGAGGGCGGACCAAATCCGATCAGCTTCGGCTTGATCGGCCCGCCGGTCGCGGCAATCCGCGCCGTCATCAGCGCCAGCTGCAATGGCGTTGTGCCAAGCTGTCCCTGCCCGATGCCGAAGTTGAGCGTCTCGCCCTCGAACCAGGGCTCGCCTCGCGCCTTCAGCTTCCAGTCAGGGTCCGGCACGAGACCCGAGCGCCCGCCGGTCATGCCGAGCACAAACGTCTCCCCAAAGCCGAACTTGTGGGACACTTCCGCAATCTTGCGCACGCCGGTGCGCCGCGCGATCTCGTAGAAATAAACGTCGCACGAATGCTTGATGGCATTGTGCATGTTCATCGTGCCGTGGCCCTCTTTCTTCCAGCAGTGCCAGGTCCGGTTGCCAAACCGGTAAGATCCGCCACACCGCACGGTGTCCGTCGTCTTGACCACGCCGGCTTCCAGCGCCGCCGTCGCCACCACCATCTTGAAGGTGGAGCCCGGCGGATAGACGCCGCCATGCGCGCGCGGATAGAGCGGAGACCTCGGGTTGTCGCGCAGTTCGGCATAGTCCTTGCCGGATATTCCGTTCACGAACGAGTTCGGGTCAAAGGCGGGGGTCGAGACCATGGCCAGCACGTCGCCGGAGGCCACATCCATCAGCACGGCGGCGCCGCTTTCACCCTCGAACCGTTCGATCGCCACGCGTTGCAGCTCGGCATCGATGGTGACGAACAGGTCCTTGCCCGCCACGGCGGCATTGGTGGGGTCCTGCTCTAGTTCCTGCATCGGGCGGCCATGCGCGTTGGTCACGACGCGTCGGCGCCCCGGGCGTCCGCGCAACCAGTCTTCGGCAAACCGTTCCATGCCTTGGCGGCCGACGCGGATGTCCGGGTGGCGGAGCAATTCCTCGAATGTCTTCAGTTCGTCCGGCGACCGGCCCTCGGCAAGCCGTGTCAGGTCGTCGGCGCTGGCGCGCGCCACATAGCCGAGCACGTGCGCAAAATCCCGGCCGCGCGGATAGGACCGCGTCGAGGCCATCTGCACATCGACGCCGTCCATCTCCACGGCGCGCACGCGCAGGCGGGCGAACTCCTCATAGCTCAGTTCCTGAACCACGGTGACCGGCACGAAACTCGCGCGGCGGATCCGGTTGGTCTGGATTTCCTCGAGTACGCGTTTGACGCGCGATTCCGGCAGGTCGATGAACTTCGACAGTTGCAGAAGCGTCGCTTCCGGATCGTCCAGCCGCTCGGGCACCACGGACACGCGGCCGGCCTGGCGCTGGGACGCGAGCGGACGGCCGAAGCGGTCAAGGATCTGCCCGCGCTCCGGCGGCGCCAGCACAAGGCGGATATGGTTCTCGTCGGCGAGCTTGCGGTAATGCTCTGCCTCGAAGAATTGCAGCTGCGACAGGCGTGCAACCAGTGTGGCAAACACTGCGCCGCCGGCGCCCATCGCCAGCAGCAGGCGGCGGTCAAAGTCAGCCTCCGGACTATTCTTGCGTGCCATCAGCTGCCCCCCGGCGATTCGCCCGGGCGCCGGCCGAGATCGAACATCCCGTTGCCGAACGCGTAGATAAGGCCTGTCGTGAAGAAGCTGGCCATCAGCGGCCAGGTGCGGACCAGATGATCAGACGTGATGCTGGCAAAACCCCAGACCAGCAGGAAGGCGACCACCAGCAGTACAGCCGGGCCGACGACTGCAACCAGCGTGTCGCGCATGCCGTCGGTCTGGTCGGCGATGCCGGCACTCATGCCGTAGACGAGGAGGTTGATCATCGCGAAACAGCCGAGCGGCGCATTCGAAATGATGTCCTGCATCAGACCGAACATCACCAGCAGAAGCATCGGGCGCAGCGACAGGCCTGCGCGGCCCCAGCCGATGGCGCCCCAGAGGGCGGCGAATGGCCAGGCAAGCGGGATGCCGAAGAAGGCTTTGGGGGTCATGCCCAGCACGCCGACAATCGCAATGATCGCGGCGCCGAAAATGAGACGCGGGCTCGGGCCGGACTGGCTCCAGAGCGTGCGCTTCTTGCGGTTGGTGGACGCGCTGGCCACAGCCTATTCGCCTCCCTGTACCGGCGTTTCCGGCAGGCGGATCACCGGCGGATCGGCTTCCGGTGTCACCACCGCGGCCGCAACGGGCTCGGTGACCACCGGTCGAGCCGGCGCCGGGCGCGCGGCAGGCGCGGGCTTGGCCGTCTCAACCGGGGGAACAACAACTTCCGGCACCTCGGACTCAGGCAAGGGTTCGACAATCTCGGGCGGCGCAATCATCCGCACATAGCCGCTGGCATGATCGCGCATCGCCAGCTTGACCAGCCATTCGGAGCCCTGCTTCGTCACCGTGCCGGCCACCAGGCCGCGCGGGAACGCGCCGCCTTCGCCGGAACTCAGCACACGCTCGCCTTCAATGAAATCAGAGACTTCCGGCAGGTCCTTCAGAACGCCCCTGTCGCGGTCCTTGCCCTGCATGATGGCGCGCACGCCGCTCACTTCGCCGAGCACCGGCAGCTGGCTCTGATAGTTGGACACAAGCAGGATGCGCGACGACCGGTCGCCGAGCTGGATGACGCGCCCGACGAGCCCGCCCTCGTTCAGCGCCACCGCGCCTGGGACAACGCCTTGCAGGCTGCCGGCATTGGCGAGCACGGTCTGCGCGAACGGGCCGTCCACCACGGTGGTCACCCGGGCCGTCACGCCCTTCTCGGGCGGCTCGCCCATCAGGTTCAGGATGTTCTCGTAAGCTTCCATCCGCTCCGCCATCGAGATGGCCGCGGCCTTGTAGCGCGCGAGGTCGCGCACTTCGTTTTCAAGTTCTTTGATGCGTTGCTCGCGGCCCGCTTGTCCGCTGATCTGCGCCCAGAGGCTCGTATCAGCCGGCGCGCCAATCCGGTCGCTGATCGTGGTGCGGGCGGGCACGAAGAAATTGCTGATCTGCGGCGCCGACTGCGCCACGATCAGCGCCAGCGCACCAAAGATCAGGATGCCCAGCGTGACCCGCCGTGCGCCTGATTTCTGACTGGAACGGCCGGAACGTGCCATGCCTCAGGCTCCCTGCAATGCCCGTGAACTAGACTTCCGGGCAGAGAACACTCTTCATCTTGGAGTAATTCTCGAGAACCTGTCCACAGCCGTTGACCACACATTTCAGTGGATCGTCGGCAATCATCACCGGCAGTTGTGCCTGATTGCGGATCGCGGTGTCGAGGTTGCGCAGCAGCGCGCCGCCGCCGGTCAGAACGATGCCGCGGTCGACGATGTCGGCGGCGAGTTCCGGCGGCATGGCCTCAAGCGCCAGCTTCACGGCGTCAATGATCTCGGTGACCGGCTCGCGCAGGGCTTCGGCGATCATCGCTTCGGTGATCTCGGTTTCCTTGGGCACGCCGTCGAGGGTGCCGCGGCCACGCACAGTCAGCGCCATTCCCGTGCCGTTCTCCGGCGGCATCGCGGTGCCGATTTCCTTCTTGATCCGCTCGGCCGACATTTCGCCGATCAGGATTTTCTGTTCACGGCGCAGGTAGTTGACGATCGCCTGGTCCATCTTGTCACCGCCGACGCGCACCGAGCGCGAATAGACGATGCCGCCGAGGGACAGGACAGCCACTTCCGAGGTGCCGCCGCCGATATCGACGACCATCGAGCCGGCCGGGTCCTGGTATGGCAGGCCGGCGCCGATTGCAGCCGCCATCGGCTCCTCGATCAGTTCGACATGGCGTGCGCCGGCCGCGAGGGCCGACTGGTGGATGGCGCGGCGCTCGACGCTGGTCGCGGAGCTCGGCACGCAGATGATGATGAGGGGAGACACGAACGCCCGGCGGTTGTGAACCTTCCGGATGAAGTGCTTGATCATTTCCTCGGCGACTTCGAAGTCGGCGATGACGCCGTCGCGCATGGGGCGGATCGCCTCCATGTTGACCGGGGTCTTGCCGAGCATGTTCTTCGCCTGCTCGCCGACCGCATAGACGATCTTGCGGCCGCCCTGCGTCATGTACGCAACGACCGAGGGCTCATCGAGCTGGACCCCCTGGCCTTTCACGTAAACGAGCGTGTTGGCGGTTCCGAGGTCAATGGCCATGTCCGTGGACAACAGGCCGAGAAGGCTACCAATCATGGTCAATCCAAGCTCTTTTCTATACGGTCCGGACCGTTCCGTCCAGCAACGTGCTTTTGTTAGATCACAGCCCCATACACCATGTGCCGTTAACGCTCCTTTAAAGCAAGGAGCGGGCCGCAGTTAAATGGAACGTTTCGTTCAATCCTGCGAAATCCCTTACCGCATCGGGGCATCACGCACAGAACCCCCGTCTCCACGGGGCATTGATGGAACGAATCGTTCCGATTTGGTTAACAGAATGGGGGGCGTCGTTAACGCTTTGGGACCCCGCGTTCACACCGTCGGCCCGTCCTGAGTCGCAAGGTGAGCGCGAAATGAACGGGTCGTTCGGATTCAGTTGAGGCGGACAAGCCTAGTCGTTACCTGCAACGCCGGGCCAGACATGCCGCTGCACCTCCGCCTCCCCGGAGCCGGCGCCGGACCGGCCGCCCTCCCCCCTCAGGCGGGTCCGCAGTTTCCCGGCGTTGCAATCTTCCCGGCGATCAGGCGGCGGTGACGAAGGTCGCGATGACCTTCTTGCGGCCCGTCTTTTCGAAATCGACCGTCAGCTTGTTGCCTTCACTGAAGGCGACCTTGCCGTAGCCGAACTTGTCATGGAACACGCGCGCGCCCGCCGGGAACGAGTCCGGACCGGACGCGGTGGCATTCAGGCCGGAGGCCTCGCGCGGCGGGGCGCCGGACGGCCGCGTCGCATTCTCCTTCAGGCGTTTCCAGCCCGGGCTTTCATAGTTCGACCGCTCGCCGAGGTCCTCGACGGTGCCGACAAAGGCGGATTCCGCCCCCGGGATGCCGGAGTAACCGGTTTCCGAGACTGCATCGACATGCTCGTGCGGCAACTCGTCGATGAAACGGCTCGGCATCACCGATTGCCAGCGGCCATAGATCTGGCGGTTGGCGACGAAGGAGATATAGCAGCGCTGGCGCGCCCGGGTGATCCCGACATAGGCAAGCCGCCGCTCCTCTTCGAGGCCGCGCATCCCGCTCTCGTCCAGCGACCGCCGCGAGGGGAACACTTCCTCCTCCCATCCGGGCAGGAAGACGACCGGCCATTCGAGGCCCTTGGCCCCGTGCAGCGTCAGGATCTGGACCTGGTCATCGCTGCCCGCGCCGGACGCAGCGTCCATCACCAGTTCGACGTGCTCCAGGAACCCCGCGAGGGAATCAAACTCTCCCATGGCGCGGACGAGTTCCTTGAGGTTGTCGAGCCGCCCCTGCGCCTGCGGGCTGCGGTCCTTCTGCAGCATGTCGGTATAGCCGGACTCCTCGAGGATCATCTCGGCGAGCTCGGTATGCGGCATGCCGCCGTTCAGCTTGTCGCGCCACATATTGATCTGGTCGATGAACGCGGTCAGCCCGCGCTTGGCGCCGCCTTTGATCTCGTCAGTCTGCAGCACCATAGGCGTCAGCGTATAGAGACTGCGCCCGTCGGACCGCGCATAGGATTGCAGCTTGGCAAGGGTCGTGTCCCCCACCCCGCGCTTCGGCTCGTTGACCACGCGCTCGAAGGCGAGGTCATCATCCGGCGAGCGGACCAGCCGGAGGTAAGCCATCGCATCGCGGATCTCGGCACGCTCGAAGAATCGCGGGCCGCCGATCACGCGGTACGGGATGCCTAGCAGGATGAACCGTTCCTCGAACGACCGCATCTGCCAGGACGCGCGTACCAGCACGGCGCACTGGTCATGCCGCCCGCCGCCGCGCACCCAGGCCTCTATATCGTCCGCGATCAGGCGGCTCTCCGCCTCGCCGTCCCACAGCCCGCGCACCTTCACCTTCGGCGCATCGATATCGCTGGCCGCCGCGCTGTCATCTCCGACGAACAGGGTCTTGCCAAGGCGGCCCTTGTTGTGCGCGATCACCGAGGAAGCGGCTGCAAGTATATGTTTTGTCGAGCGATAATTGCGCTCGAGCCGGACCACCTTGGCGCCCGGAAAGTCGTTCTCGAAGCGCAGGATATTGTCCACCTCGGCACCCCTCCAGCCATAGATCGACTGGTCGTCATCGCCCACGCAGCAGATGTTCTTCGAGCCCTGCGCGAGAAGGCGCAGCCAGAGATACTGCGCGACGTTCGTGTCCTGATACTCGTCGACCAGGATGTAGCGGAACTTCGAATGAAAATCCCGAAGCAGATCAGGGTTCTGCTGGAAGATCGTGATGTTGTGGATCAGCAGGTCGCCGAAGTCGCAGGCGTTCAGCACCTTCAGCCGCGCCTGGTAGATTTCGTAGCACTTGATGCCCTTGCCGTTGCCAAACAGCTCTGCCTCGTCGCCCGGCACCCTGTCCGGCGTCAGTGCGCGGTTCTTCCACCCGTCGATCAGGCCGGCAAGGTTGCGCGGCGTCCAGCGCTTGGGGTCGAGGTTCTCCGCCTGCACGATCTGCTTGCAGAGGCGCACCTGGTCGTCGGTGTCGAGGATCGTGAAGGTCGACTTTAGGCCGACCATTTCGGCATGCCGCCGCAGGATCTGCGCCGAGATCGAGTGGAAGGTGCCTAGCCAGCGCAGGCCCTCGCCCGCCTCGCCGAGCAGGGCGAGCGCGCGCTCGCGCATCTCCCGCGCCGCCTTGTTGGTGAAGGTCACCGTCAGCGTCTGCGAGGGGTAAGCCAGCCGCGTCGCCACGATATGCGCCAGCCGCGCCGTCAGCACACGCGTCTTGCCGGTCCCCGCGCCCGCCAGCACCAGCAGCGGGCCTTCGGTGTGCAGCACGGCTTCGCGCTGCTCGGGGTTCAGCCCTTTCAGATAGGCCGCGCCCTCCGCCACCGGCTGGGGCGGACGCGCGGACGCCATCTGGCTGATCGGGAGACGATTCGGATTGGAACTCATCGGGAACGTATAGCAGCCGCCTTCGGAGCGCGTTACCCCCTACCTGCTTGGAACCGGCAAGGCCCTCCGGCATATTGGCCGCTCCGCTGGGAGGACGCCATGAAGGCCCGCGCGATACGGCGACCAGATGAAACGGCTCAAGGAGGCCTACGCGAAAACATGACCGAGAAACTCAATCCCGTCGCCCGCGTGCCCGAGCTCGAACTCACCCCCTTCGAACGCGGCAGCGCCTACCAGTCCGCCGATGCCGGCATCGCCGAGCGCATCGGCCTGACGCAGCTGGGTGCAGTCTACAGCGAAGTGCCACCCGGAAAATCCGGCTGCCCCTTCCACGTCCACCATGTGGAGGAGGAGATGTTCGTCATCCTCGAAGGCGAAGGCGTCTACCGGTTCGGGCCGGACAGCTACCCCGTCAAGGCCGGCGACGTGCTCGGCGCGCCGCGCGGCGGACCGGAATATGCGCACAAGCTGACGAACACCGGCACGGGGCCGCTGAAATATCTCAGCATCTCGACGCAGGCCGACACCGAAATCTGCGAGTATCCCGATAGCGGAAAGTTCCAGGCCAGCACCCGCAAATCCGGCGAAAGGAACAGCCACTTCAAGTTCGCCGGCCGCATGGAAAGCGGCGTGGACTATTGGGACGGGGAACAGTCCGCCGACTGATGCTTACTTCTTGTTGAACGCGATCGTGACCTGGCCGATCTCGATGCCGTAGCGGGTGACATAGGCGCGGTTGATCAGCACGCCGTCGTCCATCAGAAACATCCAGTCATTGAAGCCGACATTCCAGACGCTCTCGCCGACCTTCAGGTCGACCTTGTATTTCCAGTTGAACGCATTGCCGCTCACCTGCCCCACCGCCGGCACCGGCACATCGCCCGCCGTGCCCCGGTACTGGCCATTGCCGAGAATGTCGATTTCCCAGACGCGGGTGTCGCGCTCGCCGTCATCATAGACGAACTTCTCGGTCAGGGTCAGACGGTTGCCCTCCACCTCGCCCGTGATGTCCACCTTGAACTGGCGGCGCACCTTGCCGAACCGGTCCTCGAACAGGCCGTAGGCCGTCGTCTCACCTTCGAAATACTCCTCCAGTACGAGTTGGCGCGGCGCGGCCTCGAACTGCTCGAGCGTGCTGCTGGACGCGCAGCCGGTCGCGGCCGTAGTGGCGACAAGCACGGCGGCGGCGGCGATAGAGGATTTGTTCATGAGTTCGGATCCGGTTAGCAGTAACACCCAAAACATCATACGCAGGCGCGCTCCCGGCGGATCAAATCGGGCAAACGATTGAACGCCCCGGGACCCGAACCACGAAGTCGCGAGTGGCTTTTGTTGGTCCAATCGAGCCGGTCGCTCGTGCTTGTCAGGAGCCTTGCGCGCAACGCTCTCGCCGCACCTCGAACGAAGGATTGGGAAAGGGCGAAACTGTCGGATTGAATGAGGGACCCGAGGGGCTCAGGTCACTGGTGTTGCGGATGGTGCGGTCTCAAGAAAGATGCGCCCTCGCCGAGAACCCGGCGAAGGCGCTGCCGTTTTTCCAAAGCAGGGCTCCGAATAGTGATCACCTCAAAAGGCGAGCGCCAGGCCCGCCTGCCAGAGTCGCGGAGCACCCGGGATGATCCCGCGCGACCGGTCAACGATGTAGAGTTCGTCGGCGACGTTCTTGGCCGTGACGAAGTAAGTTACGTTGCCGCCGCCCGGCGTGACATTGACCGCAATGTTCAGGACCGAGGCGCTGTCGATCCGCCCGCGCTGACCGTTGGCAATGGGCGCTACGGTGTTGAGATCGTCCGTGAACATCTCGCCCGTATGCTGAACTTCGCCCTGCACGTTCAGCCAGTCGCCGTGCTTATAGCCAAAGGTGAAAGAGCCGATGAACTCAGGTGCATAGGGCAGACGGTTGCCGGTCACCGAAACCGTGTTGAAGCCGGATACCGAGGAGAAGCGCGCGCCCTTGAACTCGGCGCTTTCCAGCCAGGTAAGGGCGGTGCGGAAGTAGATGTCGTTCGGACCGGTTATCAGGCTCATGTCGCGAAGCGAGGCCCGCAGGCTCGCCTCAAGACCAGTATGTTCAGTTTTGCCTGCACTGGTGAGCGTCGCTCCGACACCACCTGCAACGGATGCAGGCACGATCTGGTTCTCGAAGTCGAGACGGAACAGGCCAGCGTCAATGTCTAGACCGGGAAGCAACGTTCCACGGATACCGGCTTCCCAGTTCACGCTTTCCTCCGGATCAAGATCAACGCTTCCTCCAGCATTGGTGATGATGTCTTCGACGCGCGGCGGCGAGTAGCCACGATGCACCCCGCCATAGATCGCGAGATCTTCGCGCAGCAGGTAGGTGAAGCCGAGACCTGGAATGATTTCGGTCTGGTCCGTCGTGCCGGACTGGCCGGTCTGAACATTCACTCGCTCGAACTCGATCGACTCGATCCGTACACCGGGACTGATGCGCAGCGGCCCAAACTCGATCCCCGCCGTGACAAAACCGGAGATGGCCGAAGCATACCGGGTATTGTTTTCCCGCACGCCGCCGTTGATGCCTGTGCCAGGAGTGCGCCCGAGCGGCGTGTCGGCATTGATCTGAAGCCGCCGCTGCCGCTCCTCGTGGTAACGCAGGCCCGCCTCGAGATCGGCCGGCGCACCCAGCAGGCTCGTGCTCCAGCCAAGGCGGGATTCGATCCCATACTGATTATACTCGCGCAACCGGCCCTCATTGCCGCAGGTCGTGTTCAGATTGATGAGCCCACCGCAGGCTGGATCGCTGGAATCATTCGGGCGCTGGCCGGAGTTAGAAGATTGACGCCACCAGTCGCGGTCAAACCACAATGAATAGGCTGATGTCGTCAACGTCGCGTCTGGGGCAATCTGCCAGGCATGCGTCGCCGAAGCGGTGAACCGCTCGGTGTCGAAAGTGTCATTGGCAAACACATTACCGCGCGGATCAGCTGCATATTCGGCCTCTGTCAGGCCCGAATAAGTCACCTGACTGTCCTCAGCGAAATAGCCAACCCGCGCCGTCAGTTCCTGGTTCGGGGTCAGTGTTCGCTCAACTCGTAGATGGTAGTCGTTGAAGTCCAGGCTGGTATTGTCGCGCACGCCCTCGAACTCGGTATGGGCGGCATGCCCCAGCAGGCGAAAGCCGCCAGCAGAGCCGCCAAGGGAGCCGCTGGCCTCGACATAGCCGCGATTGCCGCCTGCCAGCTGCAAGTCACCTTCGAACTCTTCGGGCGCAGACGGAGAGATGTAGTTCACCACGCCGCCCACGGTGTGAGGTCCGAAACGGATCTGGCTTGCGCCTTTGAGCACTTCGATCCGCTCGAAGCGGCGCAGCGGGGGATGGGAGTAGGAAGCGTTGTCCCCATACGGCGCATAGGTGAGAGGCAGGCCGTCTTCCAAGAGCAGGACTTCGCTTGACCGGGTCGGCGACAGGCCTCGCACACCGATGTTGGGGCGCAGGCCGATGCCCTCTTCGTCGCGGGGATAAACGCCCGCAACCTGGCGCAGGGCTTCATTGACCGTCAGCACGCGGGCGGCGGTTAGATCTTCCGCCTCGATGGTCGCGCCGGAACCGGAAATCGCGAGCAGGTTCTCGCGGCCACCGATCACCACCACCGTGGCTTCAACCTTCTCGGCGGGCTCTGCCGTTTCCTGGCCAAACGCCGGCATCGCTACCAACAGCGCTGCAGCAGAAGGGATGAAATACAGAGACGCTCGCATGGGTTTTCCTTTCGTTTAGGCGAGCGCAGTGATAGCCAAGACCTCATTCTGTTGCAAGTGCAATTCATTCGCATTCGCACTCAAGGGCGGATATACCGCCGAGCAACAGCCTTTTCGATATCGTCGTCCCGGACTCTGCGCAGCCAATCGACGAGATCCGTCACCAACAGACATCGGGCTCCAGGCTTCGCCTGCCGGGCGCTCGCCGACCTGCACCGGCTGCGACCTGCTACGATCCCTCATTCGGCGCCGGGCAGTCGATGACCGTTCCCGGCGATTTCCAGTCATCCCCATCCGCCCGGCGGCTCACCGGGCGGATAGGTCTATCGACTAGTACAGCGTCGCGAGCGCCTTGCCGTCATAATCGCGCAGGTCGGCGAAGCGGCCTTCTTTCACCTTCTTCGCCCATTCCGGGTCCTGCAGAACGGCGCGGCCGACGGCGACGAGGTCGAACTCGCCCTTGTCGAGGCGGACTTCGAGGTCATCCAGCGAGCGCTGCGGCGCGCCTTCCCCGGCGAAGGATTTCTCGAAGTCGCCATTGAGGCCGACCGAGCCGACGGTGATCGTCGGCAGGCCGGTGAGCTTCTTCGCCCATCCGGCGCCGTTGAGGCCGTTCGCCCCATCGATCTCCGGGAATTCCGGCTCCCAGTAGCGGCGCTGCGAGACGTGCAGGCAGTCGACACCGGCGTCCACGAACACCTTCAGGAAAGCTTCCAGCTCCTGCGGCGTCGGCGCGAGGCGCGCGGTATAGTCCTGCTGCTTCCATTGCGAATAGCGCAGGATGATCGGGAAATCCGGGCCGACCTTATTGCGGATCTCGCGGATGATGTCGCCGCCAAAGCTGGCGCGCTCGGTCAGCCCGCCGCCATAGCGGTCGGAGCGCTTGTTCATCGCGTCCCAGAAGAACTGGTCGATCAGGTAGCCATGCGCGCCGTGGATCTCCAAGGTATCGAAGCCGAGGCGCTTGGCATCGGCCGCAGCATCGGCAAAGGCGAGCACCATGTCGTCCACTTCGGCGGTGGTCGGCTCGGGCAGCACCTGCTTGCCGGTATGGGTCAGGCCCGAGGGGCTGTCGGTCGGCGCGTCGGGATTGGGGCCGGTGCCGGCCTTACGCACCATGCCCTGGTGCCAGATCTGCGGGGCGATCGCGCCGCCCTCAGCATGCACCTTCTCGACCACCCGGCCCCAGCCCTTCAGGGCGTCAGCCTTGTAGAAGTTCGGCACATTCGGGTCATTCGACGAGCCGCCCCGGCGCACGGTCGTGCCCTCGGTGACCAGCAGGCCGACATCGGCGGCGGCCCGGCGGGCATAATAATCCGCCACATCCTCCCCCGGCACGCCGCCCGGCGAGCGCGAGCGGGTCATCGGCGCCATCACGACGCGGTTGCGAAGTTCGAGTTTGCCGAGCTTGAAGGGGGTGAACAGGGTGCGCGTCATCGGGGTGTCCTTTTGGAAGCTGGCCGTGAAGTGGGACGCGGCGCGGGCTTCGTCAACCATTGACGCCGCGCGGGAGTGTCGGCACGTCTAACCAGACGCTTCAGTGGGGGTAAACATGACGCGCTTTCTGGCTCCGGCTCTGGCTCTGGTCTTGGCCGGCTTTCTCGCAGCCTGCGCCACGCCGGGCTATGACTATACCGCCCGGGCCGCGCCGAACTTCCCGGAAGCCCTCAATTACACCGACGTGTCGGCCGGGCGGTTCGATGGCCCTGCCGGCGATATTGCCGGGCGCGAGTTTGACGCCCTCATCCGGTCCACAGAGCTGGAAGGCCGCCCCTGGTTCGTGGTGCTGAGTGCCGACCAGCCGCAGGGCGTCTATGAAGGCGGCGTGGCGGTGACCAGCTACCGCGGCGAGATCCGCCTCGAAACGGAGCGCCGCTGCGCCGAATATGACGGCCCGTTCGACTGCGAGCGCGAAAAGATCGTCGAGATGGAGTGCACCAAGGAAATCGTCGATGTGCAGGTCACCGCCAGCCTGATCGACCTCGCGGCGCGGCGCACCGTGTTCACCTCCGCCCAGGGCGGCACGACCGAGCGGGAAGACTGCTATGACGTCGCCGAATATCCGTATACGAACCAATCAACGGGCACCATCGGTTCGACGATCTTTGAGACCTACGGCAATTATGAAGCGCCCTATGGCATGATCGCGGACGCCGTGCCCGCCGCTGTCGCCCAGTTCCGGTTCGACATTGCGCCCTACATGGCCACCTTCCGCGCCGAGATCGTCACCAAGCCGCTGGTCGGCGAGGAGGCCGGGGACGCGCGCTTCGCCGCCGCTGTGAGCGCCACAAAGCGCGGCGAGTTCACCGGCGCCTGCGCACAATGGGTCGAGCTGGCAGAGGCCTATCCGAACGCGCCGGGCATCCAGCACAACGCGGGCGCCTGCGCCGAAGCGCGGGGCGACCTTGCGACCGCGCACTCACAATACGCGCATGCCGCGGAACTCGCGAAACAGATCCCGCTGCTGAAGGACAAAGACGCAAAGCCGATCTTCGACGCGCTGACGCGGGTCAATCAGGGCCGCTACGAAAACACGCTGATCGACCGGGCGAAGGATACCGGCGGCAGCTGAAAACCGGGGCTCAGCCCTGGAACACACCGATGAGCGGAAGGCCGGCGGCGCTGGCTTCAGCGGCGATGCCCCAGACGATGCCGGCCGCAAAGGCCACGGCGCTGAACACGGTTTTGTGGAAAATGTTCTTCGCCAAGTTCCGCACTCCCACGCTGACACAACTCAGCCGATGACGTGCAAAGCGGGGGCCGTCTTGTCAACGCTTTTTTAACCGTCTTTTGGATCAGGCCTCTCGCGGCGATGGCCTTCGGTCTGCTTGGCCTGCTTTTCGGCCTTCGCGGCCTCCAGTTTCTTCTCGGCTTTCGTGCGGCCGAACTTGGCGCGGTTCTCTTTCGCGCGTTGTTCGGCGTCCGCTTTTTCCTTCGCCTTGCGGGCCTTGTTGAGATTGATCGGCGTGGTCATGCCGCCGCGATCCGCGCATCGAGCCTCGCCTTCACGTCCGGCCATTCGCGGTCGAGGATGGAGAAGAAGACAGTGTTGCGCTGGAAGCCATTGCCCACGATCTTGTGGTTGCGCAGAATGCCTTCCTGAACGGCACCGAGTTTCAGCACGGCGGTGCGCGAGCGCATGTTGCGTTCGTCCACCTGGTACTGCACGCGCCGGGCGCCCCACTCTTCAAAGACGTGCCCCATCAACAGGCGCTTGCACGAGGGGTTCACCACCGTGCCCTGCGCCTCGGGGGCATAGCAGGTCATGCCGACCTCGACAGTCTTGTTGGCCTCGCTGGGGTCCAGCCAGCTGGTGATGCCGAGGAAGGCGCCGTCCGAAGGACGCGTCACGAGAAACGGGATCATCGTGCCATCAATCGTCCGCTTGCGGATCACCTCGATCCACTCGGTGACCCAGTCGCCCGGCGCCCAGTGGGACCAGAGCTTGAAAATCTCGGGCGCCCGCTCATTCAGCGCGTAAAGTTCCGGCGCGTCCTTCGCCTCGTCGAAGGGGCGCAGGCGCACGTGGGCATTCTCAAGGATGAGTGGGCCGAGCGTCATGCCGGCTCAGTCCTTGTTGGCGTCGCGCCATTGCTCCATCGCCAGCGAGATGGCGAAGGTCTCCCGGTATTTGGGGCTGGAGGCCGGACGCGGCGGCTTCTGCGAGGTCAGCGCCATGATCTCGGCCAGCTTGTTGTGCGCCGCGCCCGCCTGCCCCGCGCCGATATAGGCGTGCAGCTCGACCAGCGCCGAGGACATCGGGTCATGCGCGCGGATGACGAAATAGGGCTCGTCCTCGGCGAGTTTGGGCAGCACATCGAACTGGGACGGATTGGCTTTCGAACCAACGGGGGGCTTGGACATGGTCTTGGGTCTTTCTGGACGGGAGGTGATTCTCTAGCGCCACTCTATCCGCCCGCCGGGCCAGCGTCAGCAAGACTGTCAGATACCGAAGAAAAGCCGGTTGATGGCGTTGGCGATGGCGGATTCGTGTTCGATACAGATCGCGACTTGCGGACCCAGCTGCCCAAGCGCGATGGCCGCCATCTGCTCGGTCGCGAGCACAAGCTCTGCCTCGCCGATACCGATTGGAGGATTTAGGCCGGCTGCAACCGGAAACGTCGCGGCGTCCTTGAGCGGCGCAGCGACTACCGTGCCAGCCAGATCCATCCCTGGATAGCTCAGCACCAGCACCAGCTGGTCAGGCGCATTCTTGAGGCTGAAGACAGCAAGCCGGTCCAAGCGTCAGAAGAGTCGCAGACCATCGGACCAAAGGCCCTGCTCTTCCACCAGCTTTGCCTTGGCTTCGAGTGCACTGCGGTTCTGCTCGATCCAACGGCGCGATTCTTCCGCCCGTGTCTGGAGGCGAATCGCTTCTTCCGCCACCGCCGACAAGTTCACGCCGACCGCCTTGGCCTGCGCCACCAAAGTTTCATCTAGGGTCAGGTTGACACGAACTTTCGAGGCCATGGGCGGATCCTGTGGGCGAAGTTATGCGCATATATAATACGCATCATCGCTGCGCACAACGCCGGCTAGTTGCCCTGCGCCGGCATCCCGTAGCGCTCGACCTTGACGACCTCGCCCGTGACGCCGTTGATCTCGATCTCGATCACCACCCCGTCGGCATCGGCGCCTTCGAACTTCCACACGCCCCGGCGGGCCTTCACTTCGCGCACCTTGGCAAGGCCCTGCGCCTTGGCGATTTCCAGCGCCTGCGTCTCGGTCACTTCAAATTCAGCGACTGCGCGCTCGTCATCGCCCTTGCCGGCGAGGGCGGGACCGGTGCCCGCGAGCATCAGCAGGGCGGCGAGCAGCGTGCTTCTGAGCAGTTCGTTCATGGCGTGTCCTCAAATGATGTGGCCGGGCAGACATAAGGTCGCCCGGCCACGGTTTTTAGGGGCGCCCCGGCTCACCGCGAAGGCGCCGGTCCGCCGCCCCCGCCGGACGGTTTGCTGCCCAGCAGGGGATGCGGGTCATAGAGGCCCTGGAAGGCAGGATCGAAGAGGTAGTCGAGCCGCCGCGCCGTGATGCCCCGCCGTCCGGACACCTGCAGCGCAAGGCTGGAGCGATCCATCTGCCGCAGGCCCTCCTCGGAGAAATCCCCGAGCACGCGGGACAGCTCCGACGCCGACAACAGGTTCGGCACGCCGAACGCCTGGATCGCGGCGGTGTTGTTGAGCACCGTCGACCATTCGCCCGGCAGCATCCGCTCGATCTGCGCGAGGTCCTGGAAGAAGGCCCAGACGCGCATCCCGTAGGAGCGTGCCAGCGTATAGACCATCGGCAGCAGGCCGAAGTCTCCCAGCTGCGCGCATTCGTCGATGGCGAACAGTGTGCGGTGTTTCGGCAGGTTGCCTTCCCGCGACAGCACCGCTGACATCAGCGCCGCCGTCCACAGCCGGAACAGCGGCGCGTGGCTGGCAAGCTTGGTGGGCGGCACGACCAGGTAGATCGTCATCGGATCGCCCCGGCGGACGGCCGCGAGATCGATGGTCGAGGTCTTCACCGTGCGCTGCGCCGCTTCCGAGGCGATCACCGAGAAATAGCTGCAGGCCGTGGCATGGATGCCGGAACGGGTGACGTCCGTGGTCTGAAGATAGTTCGAGATTTCCTCATAGGCGAAAGATGGCAGTTTCTTGCCGCACGTATCCAGCAGCACGGCCAGGTTGTACGTGCTGTCATCGCGCTTCAGCATCCGGCGCACTTCGATCAGGTTGCGGTCCTGCGGCTCGCGCGTAGCGGCAATCGCCGCGATCACGCCGGCCGACAGGTCGTGCCCGCGGATATCCCAGAACGGATCCTTGGAGATCTTGCCGCCGCCAGACAGCTGCTTGGCGATGTCCATCGATAGGGCCGAGAACTCGACGCCCGGGATGGCGAACGCATCCATCGGGTTGAGGCTGTCGGTTTCCGGCGAGATCACCCCGAACGGATCGATGACATGCACCGTCTGGCCCATTTCCCGGCGGCGCCGCGCCGTGATCTGGCAGGCCTCACCCTTCGGGTCGATCACGATGACCGGGCCTTCATAGGTGAGCAGGTTCGGGATCAGCGCGCCCCGGCCCTTGCCGGCGCCGGTGGGCGCGATGGTGATCATGTGGCCCTCGCCTTCCAGCCAGAGCGGACTTCCCGACTGCACCGCAGCCGCCGGCCCCTCGCGAAAGCCGACCTGCTGGCGCGCCTCGTCAATCTGCCAGCCGAGCAGCAACCGGTCACCCGCGCCGAGCGCGGGATTATCCGCAGGCGGAAGGATCGGCGGCTTGTTGGGCAGCCGCTTTTTTGCCCTGCGCCTCTTTGTGCGCGGGGCCGCCTTGGCGTCTGGTTTGGTATCGGTCTTCGCCGGCACAGTTTGGTTCGGTGTGTTGGCCCCTGCCCCCTCGGCTTCCCAGCCCCGCGGAGTTTCAGATGACCCGGACATTTTCATTCCCTCACGGAGGACGACAACCGCCCTCCTTGACCAGGAGGCTCTTTCAACAGGCGTTGAAAGTCAATAATGATTTTTATGGGAAATCGCGCAGAGCAGCTCTGCAAGTCTTTTAGTCCCTACACGGAGTATCTCTATTTACCCGGCATTCGCTGCAGGATCAATTCCGGTGGGCAAGCTGAACGGCTGCACAAAACTTTTTAGCGATTTCTGCGTTGGAATTAAGGCATGCAGGCGCGCATGGATTTCTCCTGCGCGCAATGCAAAACCCACGTCGAACAATTCCGCATCCAGCAAAGTCCAAAGTCTGCACAACGAACCTCGGGCACCAGAGCACAGGTCCGCACAAAGACTACAGCCCGTCATCTTCTTCCATGATGTCCCAGAGATACTTCTCCGGAAACATCAGGAAATCGCGCGTCAGTTTCACATGCTCCAGCGAGTCCCACTCCCGGCGCATGGGCCCCTCGCCCGTCATCTCGTAGATCCACGCATCGGGATAGGCGAGCAGCATCGGCGAGTGGGTCGCGATCACGAACTGACTGCCCGACTTCACCAGTTCGTGCAGGCGCCGGAGGAACTTGACCTGCCGTTTCGGGGACAGCGCCGCTTCGGGCTCGTCCAGGATAAAGAAGCCTCGTTCGCCGAAGCGGTTCTGGAAAAGAGCCATCATGCCCTCGCCGTGGGACTGCGTGTGCAATGCGCGACCGCCGTACCGGTCCGGATTGGCGACGTCATCCAGATACGAGGCCTGCGCATAGAAGCTTTCAGCACGAAGGAAGTAACTATCGGCCGGACGCCGGGTGGATTTCGCGAGCCGCAGAAATTTGTGAAGCTCCGAGTGCGTGTTGCGCGTCGCAAAGCCGTGATCTTTGCTTCCGCCTTCAGGATTGAACCCGGCTGCAATTGCGATGGCCTCTATAAGCGTTGATTTGCCTGATCCGTTTTCACCGACAAGGAAAGTCACTTTCGGATGTAGGTGCAACGTGTCCCAACTGCGCACCGCAGGCAGCGAGAACGGGTACTCTTCCGCGTCCCATGCATCGCCTCGCACCTGGACAACGTCCATCACGAAGCCTTCAAAATCGATCGCGCGCCGTTCAGCCATCCAGGTTGCCTCCGCTCCGGCCCAAGGTTGCAAGCCTCAGGCCAGTCCGCAAGGCTGGATCAGCTGGGCGAAACTCAGGCCGGGTCCGGCCCGATCATTTTCTCCGGCCGCACGATGGCGTCGAAGTCGGCTTCGGAGATGCCGAGCGCGAGGGCTTCGACTTTCAGCGTCGTGCCGTTCTTGTGCGCATTCTTCGCCACCTTGGCCGCGAGGTCATAGCCGTATTTTTCCTTCAGCGGCGTCACCAGCATCAACGAGTTCTCGAGCGCGCGCTGGATATTGTCGAGGCGTGGCTCGATGCCCACCACGCAATTGTCCGTGAACGACACCGAGGCATCGGCCAGCAGCTGCACCGATTGCAGGAAATTGTACGCCATCATCGGATTGAACACGTTGAGTTCGAAATGTCCCTGCGAGCCGGCAAACGCGACCGCCGCATTGTTGCCGAGGATATGCGCGCAGACCTGGGTCATCGCTTCGCACTGAGTGGGGTTCACCTTGCCCGGCATGATCGATGAGCCGGGCTCGTTTTCCGGCAGCGCCAGCTCGCCAAGTCCGGAACGTGGACCCGAGCCAAGGAAGCGGATGTCGTTGGCGATCTTGAAACAGCTCATCGCCACCGTCGTGATCGCGCCGTGCGTGAACACCATCGCGTCATGCGCCGCGAGCGCCTCGAACTTGTTCGGCGCGGAGGTGAACTTGAGTCCCGTGATCTGCGCGATCTTGTCCGCCACCAGTTCCGCAAAGCCCGCCGGCGAGGCAAGGCCGGTGCCGACCGCCGTGCCGCCCTGCGCCAGTTCCATCAGCGCCGGCAGCGTCAGCTCGATGCGCTTGATGCCGTTCTCGATCTGCTTTGCGTAGCCGGAGAATTCCTGGCCCAGCGTGACCGGGGTTGCGTCCTGCGTATGCGTGCGGCCGATCTTGATGATCGATTTCCACGCCTGCGCCTTGTCGTTCAGCGCATTGTGCAGCGTCTGCAGCGCCGGCAGCAGCTTGTGCACGACCTCTTCGGCGCAGGCGATGTGCATCGCGGTGGGGAACGTGTCGTTCGACGACTGGCTCATGTTGACATGGTCGTTCGGGTGGACCGGCTTCTTCGAGCCCATCTCGCCGCCGAGCATCTCGATTGCGCGGTTGGAGATCACCTCGTTGGCATTCATGTTCGACTGGGTGCCCGAGCCCGTCTGCCAGACCACCAGCGGGAAATGCGCATTCAGCTTACCTTCGATCACTTCGTCGGAGGCCTGGATGATCACCTTCCCCAGCGCCGGATCGAGCTTGCCGAGCGCCATGTTCGTCTCGGCCGCCGCCTTCTTGACGATGCCGAGCGCGCGCACGACCGGGGCCGGCTGGCGCTCCCAGCCGATCTTGAAATTGCCCAGCGAGCGCTGCGCCTGCGCGCCCCAGTACTTGTCCGCTTCGACCTCGATGGGGCCGAACGTATCGGTTTCGGTGCGGGTGGGGGTCTTGGCGGCCATGGAGGGCTCCTGAGGCTGGGGTCTATCTGCCCGCGCGGTCTAGCGAGGCGGGCCCGGCGCTTCAAGGGCGGAGGGGCTCGACAGGACGGACGGTCTCCGCGCAATCTGACCTGAGACACCAGCAGGGAGGCTGAAGATGCAGGGAATGATAGAGGTGGGTAGCCTGACACGCGATCTCGCCGCCAGCGTTTCGATGGCGGTGGAAGACGAACTGGACTGGGAACACCTGCCGCACGTGCACCGGACCACCTTCCGGGCGGCGTCCCTGATCCATGCCGATCGCGACGGGTGGGCCGCAGATGTGGAACTGGTCGACGGCACCCCGATGCAGATGCAGGTAAAAGTCGATCCCGACCGCGGGGGTTACACCAATGCGACCTTTGCCGGCGGCGCCGAGAACGGCCGGGCTGTGGTGCGATTCGAGGAAACGGGCACCGAAAGCTGCCGCATCAATCTGCGCTTCTTCATTCCCGAAGGCTCCGGCTTTCCGGTCGAGGCTGCAGGCGCCTTCTACCGCGACCTTTTCACCCGGATACTGGACGAGGACGAACCCAAGATGATCCACCGCGCCGCCGCCCTCAAGGCGGGCCCTGCCGGCCGCAAGGCGCGCAGGTCAGCGGCGATGGCCGACGGCGCGCGCGTCCAGGTTCCCCTTCTCTGCCCGCATCAGGGACTGCCGCTGAATTGCGAACCGGATGAAAGCGGATTGATGACTTGCCCATGGCATGGATACAAGTTCGACGCTCGCACGGGCGCCTGCGTCCACGGCAAGTCACGCGGCTGGACGGACTAACCTGGAGACTTGCATGGTTCGCTTACCTGTCGTCTTGCTCGCCCTCTGCCTCGCAGCCTGTGATCTGGCCCCGGCGCCTTCCGCATCGCCTCCGGCAGGCGCCCCCCCGATCGGCATGGAGCGTCTCAATCTGGAAGACCCCGCCCGGCGCAGCTGGGACGGGACAGCGCAGCGCCCGCTGGCAACAACGGTCTGGTATCCCGCCGCAGATGGCAGCCTGATGACGGAGGTCCTGATACCTGCCGACAAGCCGGTGTTCACCGGCGGGTTTGCGGCGCGCAATGCCGCGCTAGAGCCGGGCGGCCAGCGGCCGCTCATCCTGCTGTCGCACGGCACCGGAGGGTCCGGCCTCCAGGTGATGTGGCTGGCGCGGCGGCTGGCGGCGGCGGGCTATATCGTGGCCGCGGTCGACCACCACGGAAACACCGCGGCCGAGGACGCCTTCGATGCCCGCGGTTTCCGTTTACCTTGGGAACGCGCGCGTGACCTCAGCGCCGTGCTGGACCAGTTGCTGGCGCATCCCCGGCTGGGCGAGGCCATCGATCCGGCCCGTGTTGGCGCGGCCGGATTTTCGCTTGGCGGCTATACGGTTGTCGCGCTGGCAGGCGGGCGGACCAGCCTTGAGCAGCTCGAAGCCTTCTGCGCGGGCCCGTCACGGGATGCGACCTGCGATCCGCAGGCTGAGTATCCGGAGGCCAATACCGAGTTTGAACGTCTGCTGGCAAGCGACCCCGCCGTACAGGCCGCCATCCGCGAGGCGGGCGGCGCGTTCGGCGATCCCCGCATCACGAGCGTCGCCGCGCTCGCCCCTGCCCTCGGTCAGGCCTTCACGCCGGAGTCCCTGTCGGCCATCAGCCTGCCTGTCTTCATCATCGGCGCCCGGGACGATACAACGGCGCCGATGGCCACCAATGCCGGAACGCTGGCAGAGCACATAAAAGGCGCCGAGACATTGGTGCTGCCGGACGCCACGCATTATGTTTTTCTGAATGCGTGCACTTCCCGGGGGCAGCGCTTTGTGCCGGTATGCAAGGACGCCAAAGGCGTAGATCGCCTCGCCTTGCACGACGCGGCCGCCGAGGCGGTCATCCGGCACTTCAACGCAACCCTGCCTCCCGCATGAATTCGCCAGGCAGATCTGACCAACCAGAGAGCCTCGTCTCGAAGGCGGCCTGGGTGCAGGCCGGAAAGGTCCGCGCCCGCATCACCGAGAGTGGCGCTCTGGAAGTGGCGTGCACCGGCCTCACCACGCAGACGAAGTATTACAAGACACTGCTGAAGGAGTTCTTCCGCAAGGACTTCCCGCGACTGCGGCCGGGGTACGGCGACTATAGCGTCCACATCGTGATGGAACATCTCGGCGAGGCGCCGTGGATGGACCTCGACAACCTGGCCAAGGCCCTGCTGGATTCGCTGAGCGGGAATGTGTTCGAGGACGACCGTCAGGTCGCGCGGCTGCTGGTGGAGCGGCGTGAGGGCGAACGGGACGGTATCTGGATGCTGGCGGAGGCGATGGAGGGTTAGGCCGAGGCGAACCTGAGCCAGCCTTGTGCAACCATTTCCGCCCCTCGCCTCGAAGAAATCCCCCTACGGATCAATCCGCGACAAGTTTCCGCCCGGAAACTTGCGCCACACCCCTGCGCGCGGGGTTATACTAAGCCTCACCCCCGCACACCGGCAAACCGTAGGGCGGATCGAGGCCGCAGGCCGAAATCCGCTCGCCCCGAGAGAGGGCGAGAAAGAACCGATACAAAGTGATAAAAAATGAGAATCAATGAGAGAAAATCGACATGCCGAATGCAAAGCCTGCAACAGCCTGACACAGTTTGGCGAGGAACAGTGGCCCACTTGCACCTACAGGAAACGCCCTGTGCGAAAGATAAAATCCAATCCCCTCAGATCATTCCAAGCTAGCCCCGGAATCCCTGCGCAACCCCTCCGCCCACGGAATCAGCCCTCCACCACCAATTTTTCCAAACCACGGAAGAAAGGAAGCGTTCGCCAAGTGAGGTCCTGCTCCGGCAGGCGCAGGTTCGGGTAGCGGGCCAGGAGCTTGAGGAAGGCGTGGCGCGCCTCGATCCGCGCGAGCGGGGCGCCGATGCAGATGTGCGGCCCCCCGCCGAACGCGATATGGCTGGCGCGCTTCTTCGTGACGTCGAAGGCTTGCGGAGCCTCGAACACGTCAGGGTCGCGGTTGGCGGCGGCGAGCGACATGAAGACCGGCTGGCTCTTCTGCATCGGGCAGCCGGCAACGGTGCGGTCCTTCTCGACGATGCGCGAGGTCACCTGCACCGGCGCCTCGTAGCGCAGCACTTCCTCGACCGCCTGCGCGGCGAGATCCGGATTGGCGCGCAGGGCGGCGGCCTGCTGCGGATGCGTGAGCAGGAGCCAGATGCCGTTGCCGATGAGATCGGTGGTCGTCAGGTTGCCGCCGACCAGCAGGGCCTGCAGGTTGAGGCAGACTTCATCGTCCTCGATCTTCGCCTCGCCGCTGGCCTGCAGCTGCACCATGTCGGTGACGAGATCATCCTTTGGCGCCTTGCGGCGCGCCTGCATCAGCTCGGCGAAATAGGCGTCGAGCGCTTCGCCGCCGGACAGCATGCGGGCGTTTTCCTCGGGCGTGCGGACGGGGTTCAGGCCGAGGATCACATCTTCCGACCACTGACGGAAATTCGTGAGCATGGCTTCATCCACCCCGAGGATGCGGGCAATCACGAGCACCGGAACGGGCACGGCGACCTCTTCCATCAGGTCGAAGTCACCCGTCGCCGGGGCAGCGTCGATCACCTTGTCGACCATCGCCTCGATCTCGGGACGCATCTTGTTGATGCGGGCATAGAAGGCCTTCGCCAGCGGCTGGCGGATGCGGGCATGGTCGGGATCATCGAGGAAGAGGATACTTGTGCGCCGGTCTCTTTCCGGATCGACAAGGCGCGCGGTGATGGACTCCGGATCGGCATTCAGCGGATGGCGCACAAAACTGCGGTCGTTGACCGTGTCACGGATGTCCTTGTAGCGGCTGAGCACCCAGACCTTCGCGGTCTCGTCGCGCATCACCGGGCAGCCGGCCTGCAGCGACTGCAGCAGCGGATGCGGGTTGTCGCGGGCGACAGGATTGAACGCGGAGAGTTCGAGGACGGATTGCGGGATGCCGGGCAGCGGTTTCGGATCATCAGCCATGTTGTCTCCTCCCGGGAGCGTTTTTGTTATGGCACGAGTGTAGCCGATTTTTCCGGAGGTGGCGCGGGGATTTTTGGAGAGCTTCTCCCCTCTCCCCCAAGGGGGCGAGGGGAGAAGGCAGTCACAGCTTCTTGTACAGCATCGGAATGGCCGTCGCGGTGGCGCGGGCGACGAGGGCGCCTTCGCCGTCAAAACAGTCGGCCTCCATGAAGGCTGCGGATTTGCCGAGCTTCAGGATGCGGGCGGTAACGCTGGCGGGACCGGGCATCAGGCGTTTGAGGTAGCTGGTTTTCATTTCCAGCGTCGGCGCGGTCATCGTGACGTTGGAGGCGATGATGACGGCGGTGCTCATCGCCTCGTCCATCATGGCGGAGATGAAGCCGCCCTGCACCGCGCCGGTGGGATTGGCAAACATCTGCGGCACGTCGAACTCCATGCGCACCCATTGCTCATCCTGCGAAAGCGCAGCGAGGCGCATGCCGAGCGTATCGGAACAGGGCGGGCGTTTCTTCGAGTTCTGGAAGCGGGCCAGCATGTCGGCATCGGACACGCGGGGCTTTGTCTCCTCGGTCAAGACCGGGGCGCCTTACTTGCGGCGGTAGGCGTCAAGGTTGACGACCGTTTCAGCCGCCGGCTTGGGCGCTTCCTCGACCGTATCCTTGGCCGGGGCAATAACGCCGGCATCGCGGCCGCGGGTTTCGAAGGTGAGGCCGAAGTTGACCGAGGGGTCGACGAAACGGGTGATCGCGGCGAGCGGGATCGACAGGTGCTGCGGCACGCCGGAGAATTTCAGCACGATCTCGAAATGCCCTTCGTGGACTTCAAGGTCCCAGTACTGGTGCTGGACGACGATGGTCATCTCTTCCGGGAAACGCTGGACGAGGTGGTCGGCAATCTTCACGCCGGGCGCGCGGGTGCGGAAGGAGATGTAGAAGTGATGGTCACCGGGAACGCCGCCATTCGTTTTCGCGCGGCGCAGGGCCTCGCGCACGACGCCGCGCATGGCGGCCTGGGTGAGCGCTTCGTATCCGATGTAATCCGTCATCTTGGCGCGCTCTTCCCGGTGTTGATTGGTTATCGAATTGTAAATTACGCAGACCCTTTGAACCCCGCAACGGCCTTAGCGCAACACGCGAGCATTTATTTTCTTCTCGCGCCGCGCTGGGCGGCTTAGGCTGGTGGCCTGAACCGCAAGGAGCGCCGCCATGAAGATGCCTCAGCAGGGCCGGGACTGGGACGAACTGCGCGCCGAGATGATCGCGCGCGGGGGCGGGGACGTCGACTGGCGCAGCGGGAAGACGGCCGTCTACGTGTTTAACGCAGGCGAAGACATTCACCATGTCCAGCACGAGGCTTACGGGATGTTCATGGCCGAGAACGGCCTCGGCCCCCTCGCCTTCCCGTCGCTGGCGCAGATGGAGAAGGAGGTGATCGGGATGGCGCTCGGCCTGCTGCACGCCCCGGAAGGCGCGGCAGGGGGGATGACATCCGGCGGCACCGATTCGATCACCATGGCCCTGAAGACGGCGCGGGATTTCGCACGCGCGAACGGCAAGCCGCTGACGGACCACAACATTGTACTGCCGCGTTCGGCGCACCTCGCCTTCGACAAGGCGGCGCACCTGATGGACATCGCGGTGCGCCGCGTGCCGCTGAAGGGCGATGGCAGCTATGAGGCGGACGCGGGCGCGATGGCCGAGGCGGTGGACGCGTCCACCATCATGATGGTGGGCTCGGCGCCGAATTTTCCGCATGGCATCATAGACCCCATCGCGGCGCTGGGCGATGTGGCGGCGGCGAAGGGTGTGTGGCTGCATGTGGATGCGTGTGTCGGCGGGTACTTCGCGCCGTTTGCGCGGATGAACGGGGTGGCCGTGCCGGATTTCGATTTCGCGGTGCCGGCGGTACATTCGATGAGCGCGGACCTGCACAAGTATGGCTATTGCGCCAAGGGCGCCTCGACGGTGCTGTTTCGTTCGGAAGCCCTCTACAGGCACATGCCTTTCTCGATGCGCGACTGGAGCGGCGCGCCGATGAAGACGCCGACGCTGGCGGGCACGCGGCCGGGCGGCGCGATCTCGGCGGCCTGGGCGGTGATGAATGTGCTGGGCGTCGACGGCTACCGCGAGAAGCAGGGACTGGTTTGCGCGACGCGGGAGAAGATCGAGGCGGGGGTAAAGGCGCTCGGCTTTGAAGTGCTTGGGCGGCCGCTGCTCGGGCTGATCGCGTTCCGGCATCCGGAGGCGGAGATGCTGGCGCTCTACGCCGCCATGCGGGCGCGGGGCTGGTTCACCTCGTTCACGGCAGAGCCCGCGAGCCTGCACCTGATGCTGTCCCCGAAACATGCGGAGGTGGCGGACGCGTACCTCGCGGATTTGGCGGCGGCGCTCGTGGATGTGAAAGCGGGGGTGAAGGCGGAGAAGGTTGAGGCGCGGTATAGTTGAGGCGGCAGAACGTCAGGTGCGGATCAGCCCTGTTATCGGCCGCACACCGGTTCCATCCGGAAAGACGGTCCGGCTGAGCGTGTCGCGGTCGAGGCCCCAATGGTCTTGCAGGACCGCCATGAAGACCGACCGGATGTCAGTTGCCGGGGCAAGGTCGCGGCCCTCGAAAAGCGCTTTGGGCGCCAGTCCCGGCCAGTCGCCGCCGAACTTTCCGCCCGACACCGCGCCGCCCAGCAGGAAGGCGGCGCTGCCGGTGCCATGATCGGTGCCGCCAGTTCCGTTTTCGGCGACCGTTCGACCGAATTCCGTGACCACGGCCACCACCGTTTTGGACCAGTGCGCGCCGAGCCCGTCCCTGAGGGCGCGCATGGCGGCATCCAGTCCGGCGAGGCGAAGGGCGAGCTGGCCATTCGCGGCGCCCTGGTTGGCGTGGGTATCCCAGCCGTCGAACGAGAGCACGGCGGCGGCGGGCCCGCCTTCAGCGGACAGTAGCCGCGCCGCCGCTTCTGCCAGACCTTTGTAGGCGCCAGGGCCATTGCGCCGGCCCTTACCGTCCATTCCGTCCATACCGGAGGCGCTGGCGATCGCATTCGTTTCGATGGCCGAGGCGAGCGCCGGACCCAGCAGGGAATCGCCCGCGTAGAGGTCCATCAAGCGGCTGAGTGTGTCCTCGCTGGGAGACGGGGCGAAGGAGGGCGCCCAGCTGGTTGCCGAGGCCGAGCCCCGCAGCACAAGCGGCAGCGATCCCGAGATGGCCACCGCTTCACGTTTCAATTCCGGCGGCAGGGCGGTCAGCGCGCGGCCGAGCCAGCCATCGCTTGCTCCGAAGACTTCCGCGGCGCCGGTTTCCAGCACGTCCTGGGCGTCGAAGTGCGAGCGCTCCCGGTAAGGTGACGCGCAGGCGGGGACGATGGCGAGCTGGCCGCCCGTCCATTGCTGGTGGAGAAAGGCGAGATCCGGATGCAGGCCAAATCCCTCCGCAAGCGGAAGAACGCCGCCGGCTTCGCCCGGGGGCGCCAGCGCGAGCTTGCCGCGCGCGGCGCGGTAATGCGCATCGCCAAAGGGCGCGACGGCGGCCAGCCCGTCCAGCGCCCCGCGCAGGATGACGAGGACGAACTTGCGGTCACCAGCCTGCCGGGAAAGGGTCAGAGCGCCTGCGGAACCCGCCAGGAACAAGGCGCCGCCCGCCATCAGCGCCGCGCGCCGCGTCATCAGAGGAAGGGTCATATCGGGTCTCCTAGCGGCGCTGGAATTCGGGGCTCATCAGGGCGAGTGTCAGCCCTTGCGAGGCACTCTCGGCGCGGTCGATACTCTGAGCCGTCGCTACGGACAGGGCGGGGCCCAGCGCGGCGCGAGCGAGACTTTCAGGGCGGACCTTGGTTCCCAGCCGGTCGGCGAGACCCTGAGCCCACTCGATGCGCTTGATCACCGCGTCTGGCCCCGCCCAGCTGGCCGCATCATCCGGCCAGCCTTCAGGCGACGGCGCCTGCCATGGCGCCTGCCCGAGCAGGCCGTAAGCCGCCGTGATGGCCTTGCGCTCGACCTTGGGCAGGCCCGTGAATCGCAGGGCGGACAGGAAGAACTCATTGGGAGATTTGAACTTCTGCGCCTCAGGATTCCAGGCATCGTCAAGCGAGATCAATGTCTCGTGCAGCGCCGGCAGGCGGCCACCGCTGGTGCGGAAACTTCTCGCCAGCGCCTCGACGGCAGAAACAGGCGGCGCGTCCGATATGAAATGGCGGGCCAGTTTCGTGGCAACGCGTTGCGCCGTGGACGGATGATTGGCGAGGTCGCGCAGGATGGCTTCGCCCTGCCCTTCGCCGTCTGCACTGTAGCGTTTTCCCATCACCGTCCGGGTACCGGGTTCGTGGAAGCGGTCCACGAAGATGAAGTCGCCCGGGTCTGCGCCGGGGACAAGCAACTTGGTGCGCCCGCCTGCCAGCGACCAGCCGGTCAACGCCTTGGCAAACTCGGTGACGTCCGCCTGGGTGTAGCCGCCTTGCGCGCCGAGGGTCTGCAGCTCGAGGATTTCACGGGCTAGGTTTTCGTTGAGGCCCTTGTCGCGGCGCTCGCCCGCTTTCGAGTTCGGTCCCATCGACTGGGCTTGATCGAGATAGAGCAGCATGCCGGGATGCCGGGTCGAGGCGACCAGCAGGTCGGCGAAGGTTCCGGTCATGCCGGCCCGGATCACCTCGCGCTCGAACACCCCGGCAAAGGGAATGGTGACCGCCTTGTTCGCAGAGACCGTGAAATGGTTCGACCAGAACAGGACGAGACGCTCCGCGAAACCGGCCTCGGTCGTCAACCCGCGCAGGGTGCGCGCCTCGATTTCGGCGATCAGGATTTCGCGCAATTGCTTGAGCGGCTTGAGGATGGCCTCCTCTTGCGCCTCCGGGCTCATCTTGCCCGCTTTGCCGTCCGTCTTTGTCTTCAGGTCTTCGAGATAGCTGCCGAGCGCTTCGGCTGCGCTGCGGGTCGTCGGCAGCCCGCCTGAGGGCAGCGTGAAACTCGACGTGCGCGTCAACTGCTGCGCCAGCCAGGCTTTTGGATCGGTGGTTGCCGCCTCCGGTTCATCCGGCCGGGCACCCAGCCCGAAGCGGTTGACGGCGATCGACGCGGCAAGGGTCCGAGGCATGTTGGGCTCGCTCAGTTTTGAGGTTTAACGCGGGCCAGGCGAATATCCGTTGCGTGGGACGAAAAAAGAGGCGCCAGCCGTTGGCGGAAGGCGGCGCGTCACGCCGGCACATAGGTCAGCCGGATCACGCTCTCCCCTATCCTGTCGGTGCCGGTTAGGCGGAGGGGTGGGCGGGGGCCGGGGAACATGGGGCTGCCTTTGCCCAGGACCACGGGGTGGAAGTAGATCTGGTATTCGTCGATGAGGGACATGTTGAGGCCGAAGGCGAGTTTGGCCATGACGGGGGTCTCCAGTTGCGGCGCGGGCAAATTAGCTTGGGATGCGGGGGCGCGAAAGGGCGATCCGACGTGCGGGCCAGCCCGCGCCGGAAATCTGTTCGCCTACGGAGGGATGTTTCCGGCCTTCGGGGGCCGCGAACATGAACGAAGCTGAACCGGGCGTTCAAAGCGCGTTCAGCGCGGGGCCGTCATTCCTGTGCGGGATCGAGCGACACTTCAACCGGGCTCGAGATGAAACCAGGAGTCTGAAACATGAAACGTCTTATCACCACTGCCGCCGCGGCCCTGATGGTCTTCAGCCTCGGCGCCGCACATGCGGACCCCCGCAACCGGGTGCGCGTCGACCAGTCGGGCTGGAACAATGGCGCCGCCGCCGCCCAGCAAGGCGACCGCAACGGCACCGTCATCGTGCAGGGTGGCCGCGGCCAGTACGCGCGCGGCGTCCAGTCCGGCTACAACAACTTCCTGCGCATGGACCAGTACGGCACGCGCAACAGCGTCACGACGGGCCAGATCGGCGAGAACAACTTTGCCGTCACCGGGCAAGAAGGCCGCAACCTGCGCGCCGATACGCTGCAGACCGGCTATGGCAACGTGTCCGGCATCGCCCAGATCGGCGCCAACAACAGGGCTGTGGCGGACCAAGACGGCTATAACAACACGTCCGGCATCATCCAGGTCGGCAATGGCCAGGATGTGACCGTTCGCCAGGCCGGAGAAGGCAACATCTCCGTGGTCGTGCAGAGCGGCTACAACTGACGCCTCGCGCGGGGAGGCCGCTGTGCCTCCCCGCAACGCCCGCCCAAGGAGACACGCGGATGAAAATCCCATTGATTGCGGCTTCGCTCGCGCTGGTCACAGCCTGCGCGGTGCAGACCCCTGCCGAAGTGCACACGGTAACTCTGCCGGAAACATCTTCCGTGCTGGCTGAATTCGTCAAAGGCGAGCGGGCCATCCCTGACTCGACAGCGGACTGTAAGATTCGAGAGACGCGAACGGCGAATGGCGTGCGCCTCGAGGCGATCGTGCAGGCGGACTACGCGGTACGCGGATCATACGACTTCACCGTGACGGCGCAGGGCCCCGGCGGCTCTTCTGACGTAACGCAAGGTGGCGAGGTCGACCTGGCGGACGGCGAGAGCGCCACCGTCGGCTCGGCGGAGTTCTCCGGCGGACGCTACCGCGCCGTGCTGACACTACGCGATGCGGGCGGCGAACTTTGCTTCACTGAACAGCTTTCCTAGGAGACCCCAATGAACCGTTCCCGCAAGATGATGCTCGCCGGCCTAGCGTTCGCGGTCTGCGCGATGCCGCTTGCCGCCCACGCCGATCAGGGGCGCGGATACCCGAGGCAGTTCCCGGGCGACCGGCTGCGCGAGCAAAGCGTGGCGGCGCCGGCGGCGGTGCCCAACCGCGTGACCGTCGCGCAGCAAGGCAGCGGCAACGGCGCCGGCGTGCTGCAGACGGGCACGGGAAACACTGCCGGCATCCTCCAGTTCGGTCAGGGCAATACCGGCGTGATCACGCAGGATGGCTCAAACAATACGGCGTGCCTCATCCAGGCGGGACGCAATCTCAACGGTTCCGTCCAGCAGGTCGGCGACAATCAGAGTGATGGTCTGCTGCAGACCCGCTGGGGCTCCGAAGTGGTGCCGGTGCAGCTTTGCTCAGCCGATACGACACGGCGGGATCTGAGGGCCTATGCGACGCCCAATCCGCGCGCGGATGTGCGCACGCGGGCGCGACCGATGGCCCAGCGGCAATAGGCACCGGAGCCGGCTAGTCCGCCGCGCACCGCCCGCCGGTGACCTGTTCGACCACGGACGGATCGCCATCCGTCTTCGCCGGCGTGATACCCAGCGCGCACGCAATCATGCCGTAGACATTGACGTTTTCGAAGGGGGCGGCGGTTTCGCCTTGCGGGAAGATCGGACCGGCAGCCACGAACGTGGCCGCCATCGAGGGATCGAGATTGTCATAGCCGTGGTTGCCGGGGATCGGAGCGCGCCAGCCGCCGACATTCGTGCTGCGCAACAGCCAGCCGGGATCGGCAACGGCGAACAGGTCCGGCCCGCGCGTGGGGTGGTCGAGATGGTAGTGGGCGGGCATCTCGCCGCGCCGGTAAACACGGATTTTTTCGGAGGCGGAGGAGAGGCCGTCATAAGCGGCTTCGAGCGCCGGGCCTTCGCCGTAGATCTGCAGGGACGGATGGCCTGAGCCGCCATAGGGGCCCACGAACTGGGTGACGACGAGCTGGTCGAGATCGATATACTCGCCGACATCGAGCACCTGTTCGGGCGGCGTGTAGGCCATGCCGTGATCCGACACGACCATGATCGTGGTCGAGCCTGTCAGGCCGCGCGCCTCGAGGCCGGCTATGAGCTGGCCCACGAAGGCATCGACTGCGGTGACGGCGGCCTTTGCTTCGCCTGAATTGGGACCGGTATAGTGGGTGACGGTATCGACGCGGTCGAAATAGACGGCGGCGAAGCGGGGGCGGTCGGCGTCCGGCACATCATACCAGGCGAGCACTTCGTCGATGCGTTCCTGATAGGGCTTCTCGTGCTGATAGGGTGTCCAGATGGACGGGCGGATGCCTTGATGAGGCACTTCCGAGCCGAGCCAGAACATGATCGCAGTTTTCAGTCCCTGCTTCTCTGCAGTCACCCAGATCGGCTCGCCCTGCCACCAGCGTTCTTCCTGCGGGCCAGTGGTGGGCTGGAAGAACTCCTTTGCTTCGGCGTCATATGGATTGTTGGCAACCATTCCGTGGTTTTCGGGATAGAGGCCGGTGGCGAGGGAATAGAAGTTGACGAAGGTGACGCTTGGCATCACCGGGATCATCGCTTCAGCCTTTACGCCCCTGGCAGCAAGAGCGGCGAGATTCGGCGCATCCCAGCCGAGCATTTCGGGGCGAAAGCCGTCGAGTCCGATGAGGAGCACGCGCTGTGCCGGCGCGGCTTCGACGGCGGCGGGCGCGGCCGCCTCGATGGGCGCAGCGGGCGGCGCGCGGTGGGTGCAGCCGACGAGGGCGAGGAGGCCGAGAGCGGCGGCGAGCGTTGCGCGTTGCCAGTTCATGGCGGGCTCCTTGCGGGATGCGAATCGAGGGTACGGGCGAGTTAGACCCCGTTTGACACAGGCTTGTGAAGGCTCGCGCTGAAAAATGCGTGACGCAGGCGGCAAACGCTCTAAAAAACGATGACGTTCAGAAAACACCCGGGGAGATACCCATGTTGCGCACGCAGAAATTCCGCCCGTTCCTGTTCGGCCTGTCGGCCCTCGCCCTTGCTGCCTGCGCGCAGACGGGCACCGCGCCGGACGCCGCCGTCACTGAAGCAGCGCCTGAAGCTGCATCTGCCCGCATCGCCAAGGGCAACCTCGTGATCGAAGGCGTGCCGGACGCCTCTGCCGAATTGAAGGAGCGCCTGACCCGCTACGAAAACGTGCGCGGGCACGGCTTCCAGGACTGGACTGGCGAAGGCGGCATCCTGATCTCGACCCGGTTTGCCGATGTCAGCCAGATCCATGAAGTGCGCTTCCCCGGCGGCGCGCGCCGGCAGCTGACATTCTATACCGAAACTGTCGGCTCGGCAGATGTCAGCCCCGCAGGCGGCGCCTTCCTGTTCGCCAAGGATCGCGGCGGCGACGAGTATTACCAGTCCTACCGGTTCGATCTCGGCAACGGCGAGATCACGCAATACTCCGAACCCGGATCGCGCAATGGCAGCGCGTTGTGGGCCGATGATGGCAGTGTCGTCGCCTGGGCGCGCACCTCGGCGGGCGATCCGAACAACGACATCCTGATCGCCAACCCGGCAGACCCCGCGAGCCGCCGGGTCGCTCTGGAAGGCGAAGGCGCGATCGGCCCGGTCGACTGGTCGGCGGATGGCAAGGCGCTGCTGCTGCAACGTTATGTGTCGGTGGCCAAGAGCCATATCTACAGCCTGGACGTCGCGAGCGGCACGCTGACCGAGATCAATGCCGGCGACGAGGTCGCCTATTCCGGCGCGTCCATCCTCGCTGACGGATCGGTACTGACGGTGACCGACAAGGGCAGCGAGTTCCAGAACCTGGTGCGGATCGCGCCGGATGGGACGATGACGAACTATACCGCCGATATCGGCTGGGACGTGTCCGACTGGGCGCTGTCGCCGGACGAGAAGACGGTGGCCTTCACGCTGAACGAGAACGGCCTCGGCACGATCCGCCTGCTGGATGTCGCGAGCGGGCACGTCCGCCCCGGCCCGACGCTGCCGGTGGGGATTGCCAGCGGGCTGGTCTTCTCGCCGAGCGGCGCGCAGATCGGCTTCACTTTCAACGGCGCGACGAGCCCGGCGGATGCCTGGTCGTTCGACATCGCGACCTTGAACCTGACGCGCTGGACCGAAGCGGAAACCGGCGGTCTGGACCCGAAATCGTTCCTCTCGCCCGAGATGATGACCTACACGAATGCCGACGGCATGGACATTCCGGCCTTCATCTACACGCCGGAGGGCCCGGGGCCGCATCCGGTGATCATCTCCATCCATGGCGGCCCGGAAAGCCAGGCGCGGCCGACCTTCACCTCCACTTACCAATACTGGGCCAAGGAGCTGGGCATTGCGGTGATCGTGCCGAACGTGCGCGGATCCTCCGGGTACGGAAAGACCTATGTGTCGCTGGACAATGGCCTCAACCGCAAGAAATCCGTCGAAGACATCGGCGCGCTGCTGGACTGGATTAGCGCACAGCCGCAGCTGGACGCGTCCAAGGTGGTGGTGCATGGCGGATCGTATGGTGGCTACATGGTGCTCGCCTCAATGATCGATTACGGCGACCGCCTGGCGGCAGGGGTCAACATTGTCGGCATCTCGGACTTCAAGACCTTCCTCGAGAATACCGAAGGCTACCGCGTGGACTTGCGCCGCGTGGAGTATGGCGACGAACGCGACCCGGCGGTCGCGGCCTTCTTCGACGAGATTTCGCCGCTGAAGAATGCTTCCAAGATCACCAAGCCGCTGTTCATCATCCAGGGCTTCAATGATCCGCGCGTGCCCTATACCGAGGCAGAGCAGATCCTGTCGGCGGTGAAGGCCAACGGCGTGAAGGCCTGGTTCATGATGGCGATGGATGAGGGCCACGGCTTCCGCAAGAAATCCAACCGCGAAGCCCAGCGCGAGGCGGAGACGCTGTTCCTGCAGGACGTGCTGGGGATCGATTAGGAAAGAGGCAGCGAACGGCGGCAGTCGGCCTGACCTAGCGGTACCACTGGCTCCGCAGACGCATCCGGCCTAGCTACTCCCGCAGCACAGCGCTGTGGGAGACCTTGCCTTGATCACACTGCATCATCTGGAGAAATCCCAGTCCATCCGTATCCTCTGGCTGCTTGAGGAGCTGGGGGTTCCGTACGAGATCAAGCTGTATGACCGCGACCCGAACACGCGGCTGGCGCCGGCGGCCTACAAGGCAATCTCGCCGCTGGGCACGGCGCCGGTGATTACGGATGGAGCCGTCACGTTGGCCGAGACGAATGCCGTCGTGGACTATATTCTTGACGGCCAACCGGGGAGCACCTTGCGTCCGGCGCCGGGTTCGGCGAACCGCGCGTCCTATCTGTTCTGGTTCCACACGGCGCAGGGCAGCCTGCAACCGCTGCTGACCAACAAGTTCGTGCTCGGGGCGCTGACGACCCGCGCGCCGATGCTCGTGCGGCCGATCGCGAAGTCGCTGGTCGGAGCGCTGAATACGGCGTTCTTCGATCCGCGCCTCGGCGCGCTGCTGAAAGAGATCGAGAAAGCGCTCGGCCAGTCGAAATGGTTTGCGGGCGACACGCTGACGGCGGCGGATATCGTGATGGGCTATTGCATGGAACTCGCCGCGCACCGGGCGGGGATGGACGAGACACGCTTCCCGAACGGCCACCGGTTCCTGAAGCAGATGCGTGAGTATCCATCCTACATCCGCGCGATGGAGAAGGATGGCAAGGGCACGATCCTTCTGTAGGCTGACAGGCGGGATAAGGTGGGGGCTTCTGTTGCCAGGCGCCCCCGGGCCCCGCCTACGGGTCTGAAACCGTAGGACTTAGGTCGGAAAAACCGTCACCGCTTACGCGGCGAGCAGTTCGCCCTCAGCAAAGTTGTCGTTTGCAACTATTTGCTTTTGAGCTTCTAACGCAGCTCAAGCGAGCGAAAGCCTCGTCTTTACACGTCCGTCGACACTATTTCAGCCCCATCAGGAAACGGCTAACGAGGCCGTCTTTTGGTGGAGCTGCCGGGTACCGCCCCCGGGTCCGAGCCGCTTATTACACGCGCATTTATCGCCATAGTCCGAAGACAGAGCCAGTATAGGGGATATGGGGCGCCGGTGTAAGCCCCTGAAACCTTAACGCCCGGCATTGCCTGTGGAGGACTGAAACGGCCCCCGGCCCTGAGGAGTTGGGTCATCCCATGACATGGGAGTTGAGGGTCTTGAATCCAGTATTTTCGATAGATCCGTGGGCGGAGGTGTTGCGCAAGGTTTGAGGGCGGATTTCATAGCGGCTTGATGAGGATGGGTTTTTTTTTGGGACGGCGTGTTGGCTGTAGGCGCAAGTCACCCCGCTGCGCTCACAGACGGCCTCATTTTGTTGCAGGCTTTGCATTCCTGATGTCGAATTTTTCTCATTGATTCTCATTTTTTATCACTTCGTATCGTTTGTTTCTCGGCTTCTCTCGGGGGTGTCGGATTTCTGCCTGCGGCCTCTATCCGACCTTGTATTGCGATTGTGGTGTAGTTTGAGGCTGAGTATATCCCCGGCCGGAGGGGTGTGGCGCGCGTTTTGCGGAAAAATCTTTCAGGCGCTTGAGGCCCTTACGGATTTTTTTGTTTCCGGAGGGGGCGGATTGTGTTGCATAGGCCGGGCGGCAGCTGAAATTTACCCGCCGTTGAAGTGGCCGTGGATGCGGATGGCGAGGGCTTCGTTGACGCCGTCGACCTGCATGAGGTCGGCGACCTTGGCGCGCGAGACGCCGCGGGCGGAGCCGAAATGGTGGAGCAGCGCCTTCTTGCGCGTCGGGCCAATGCCTTCGATCTCGTCGAGCGGGGAGCGGGCAGCTTCCGCGGCGCGTTTCTGGCGGTGAGCGCCGATGGCCCAGCGGTGGGCCTCGTCGCGCAGGCGCTGGAGGTAATAGAGGACGGGCGCGTTCTCGGGCAGCTTGAAGGGCGCGCGGCCGGGCCGGAAGAACTGCTCGCGGCCGGCATTCCGGTCGACGCCCTTGGCGATCGAGACGAGGGTAACATCGTCCGGGGTCAGCCCTAGTTCTGCGAGGGTTTCGATGGTCGCGTTGAGCTGGCCGAGGCCGCCATCGATCAGCACGAGATCCGGCCAGTCCTGGTCCTGCCCGGCCTCGCGTTCCTTCAGCGCGCGGGCGAAGCGGCGGCGCATCACTTCGCGCATCATGCCGAAATCGTCGCCGGGGGTGATCTCGGTGTCCCTGATACTGAACTTCCGGTAGGCGCCCTTGCGGAAGCCTTCCGGGCCCGCGACCACCATGCCGCCGACGGCGTTGGTGCCCTGGATGTGGGAGTTGTCGTAGACTTCGATCCGTTCGGGGACTTCCGGCAGCTCGAACACTTTCTGCACTTCCAGCAGCAGGCGTTCCTGGCTGGCGGTCTCCGACAGTTTGCGGGTGAGCGCCTCGGCGGCGTTGCGTTCGGCCTGCGTGAGGAGGTCGCGCTTGGCGCCGCGTTCCGGCTTGCGAAGCTCGATCTTGCGCGCGGCTTTCAGGCTGAGCGCTTCGGCGATCAGCTCGGCCTGTTCGGGCAACTCGTTGACGAGGATGAGGCGCGGCGGCGGGCGCTTGTCGTAGAACTGGACGAGGAAGGCGGCGAGAATTTCCTCCGCCCCCTGATCACGTTCGTGGCGCGGGAAGTGGACGGTAGCGCCCCAGTTCTGACCGGCGCGGATGAAGAAGACCTGCACGCAGGAGACGCCGCCGTCCATCGCGATGGCGAAGACGTCCGCCTCTTCGATGCCGTCCGGGTTCACGTCCTGCGTCGACAGCACATGCGCGAGCGCGCGGATACGGTCGCGCAGGCGGGCCGCTTCCATTTCGGTCGCGAGCCGCTTTTGCAGGCCGACCCCCTTCCCGCGCAGAAAGTCGGCCGCCTCGTTCGCAAGCTCCTCATAGTCTTCCTTCGAGATCAACCCGACGCAGGGCGCGGCGCAGCGCTTGATCTGGTGCAGCATGCAGGGGCGCGTGCGGGCGGAATACACGCTGTCCTCGCAGGTGCGCAGCAGGAAGGCTTTCTGCAGCGTGTCGAGCGTGCGCATCACGGCGCCGGCGCTGGCGAAGGGGCCGAAATAGTCGCCCTCGTCCTGTTTCGAGCCGCGATACTTCTTGATCTGTGGCGCCTCGTGGTTGCGGCGGATCAGGATGTAGGGGAACGACTTGTCGTCGCGCAGCAGCACGTTGAAACGGGGCTTCAGCGATTTGACGAGGCTTGCCTCGAGCAGCAGCGCCTCGGTCTCGCTTTCGGTGACCACGAATTCCATCCGCCGCGTCTGCAGGATCATCCGGGCGATGCGCTGGGTGTGGCCGCCGAGGCGGACATAGTTGGAGACGCGGGCCTTCAGGTCGCGGGCCTTGCCGACGTACAGGACTTCGTCGGCGTCCCCGAACATGCGGTAGACGCCCGGCTTCGACGGAAGCCGGGAGAGGTTGTCCTTGATGACATCGACGCCGCGAAGGGGCGGCGCACCGGCCTGATTCTCGCTCATGGGTGACAGATAGCCCTGCCGGGGCCGGTCAGGAAGGGCGCTATGCCGCGTAGTCCGAGGCCATCCAGCCGAGGCCGGCTGCCATGGCGACCATCATGAACATGATGCCAACGAAGCGGCCACCGGCCTTTTCGTCCGGGTCACCGCCCTGAAAATGGCCAAAGACCAGATAGAACAGGCCAATCAGGATCAGGCCCACCAGCACCAGCTGCTCGGTGGTGTCCAGTCCTTCCACGAACCGTTTCCCCTGGCCGACCATGTCGTCCAGGTCACGCCCTACGCCAGAGAGGGCGGATTCGATCCGTTCCTTCCCGATGTCAGCCAACATTTTGAACCTCCGGGCCAGCCTAGCGGCCTGAAGCGTCCCGCCCGTATGAACAGATTGCCGGATTTGTTTTACCTTTCCTCCAATTCTTCGATGAAACTTGATCGATCCGGCGCAATCAGCGGGAAACCATGTCTTTCACGGCGGGGGCGGCCCCGGCGCCTTGCGGAGCGGCGGGCGCGCCGGTATGCGTGCGCCGCCTCCCCCCAGCCCAAGGACAAGACCCCATGGCCGCCGACATCCAGCTTTCCGAAGCGATCTCCCGCGTGAAGCCGTCCGCCACGATTGCCGTGACGACCAAGGCCAACGAGATGAAACGCCAGGGCCTCGACGTGATCGGGCTCGGCGCGGGCGAGCCGGATTTCGACACGCCGGAGAACATCAAGGAAGCGGCCATCCGCGCGATCCGCGAGGGCAAGACCAAGTACACGCCCTCGGACGGCATTCCAGAGCTGAAGGAAGCGGTGTGCGCCAAGTTCGCGCGCGAGAACGGGCTGACCTACAAGCCGAACCAGGTGAACGTCTCGCCGGGCGGCAAGGCGGTGCTGTTCAATGCGCTGATCGCGACGCTGAACGTGGGCGACGAGGTGATCATCCCGGCGCCGTACTGGGTGAGCTATCCGGAGATCGTGCTGCTGGCGGGGGCGAAACCGGTCGCCATCATTTGCGGGGCCAACTCGAACTACAAGCTGACGCCGGAGGCGCTTGAAGCGGCGATCACGCCGAAGACGAAATGGCTGATCCTCAACTCGCCGTCGAACCCGACCGGGGCGGCGTATACGCGGGACGAGCTGAAGGCGCTGGCGGAAGTGCTGCTGCGCCATCCGCATGTCTGGGTGCTGACTGACGACATGTACGAACACCTTGTCTATGACGGGTTCGAGTATTCGACCATCGCGCAGGTCGAGCCGGCGCTGTATGACCGTACACTGACGATGAACGGCGTGTCCAAGGCCTATGCGATGACCGGCTGGCGGATCGGCTATGCGGCGGGGCCGGAGAAGCTGATCGGCGCGATGCGCAAGGTGATGGACCAGTCGACGTCCAACCCCTGCTCCGTCAGCCAGTGGGCGAGCGTCGAGGCGCTGAACGGGACCCAGGATTTCCTCCCCGGATTCCGCGCGGCCTACCAGGCGCGCCGCAATTTCATGGTCGAAGGGCTGAACAAGGCCGAGGGGCTGATCTGCCCGAAGCCGGAAGGCGCGTTCTACGTCTACCCGTCCTGCGCGGGCGTGATCGGCAAGCGGGCGCCTTCGGGCACGGTCATCGACACGGACAAGACGTTTGCCAGCGAGCTGCTTGAGGCCGAAAAAGTGGCGATCGTGTTCGGGGAAGCCTTCGGCCTGCCGGGAACGTTCCGGATTTCCTACGCGACGTCCGACGCGGCGCTGAAGGAAGCGCTGGTTCGCCTACAGCGGTTCTGCGCCGCCTTGTCATAGACGCGGCCTATACCACCCTCGGATGATACGGATTTGAACGCCGCAGGGTGTGTGACCATATTCAGCGCACACAGGCACAGGCCTGCAAGGAGACTGACATGGCGATCGATATCGGACTGGATGACGCCGCCCGGAAATCCTCGGCGGAGGCGCTGAAGGCGCTGCTGGGCGAGACCTACGCGCTCTACACCAAGACCCACGGCTACCACTGGAACGTGACGGGCCCGCGCTTCAACGAGCTGCACAACATGTTCATGGTGCAGTATAATGAACTCTGGCTGGCGCTGGACCTTATTGCGGAACGTATCCGGGCGCTCGGCCATTTTGCGCCGGGCTCGTCGGGCGAGATGCTGCAGAATGCGACGATCAAGCCGGACAACGGCGTGCCGGATGCGGCCGACATGGTGAAACAGCTGGCAGCGGGCCACGAAGCGGTCAGCAAGGCCGCCAAGGCCGGCATCAAGATCGCCGAGAAGAACCATGACCCGGTGACCGTCGACCTCTGCACGCAGCGCGCGCAGATTGCCGAGAAGACTGCCTGGATGCTGCGCGCGGCCGTCTAGCGCGGCTCGGCGCCGATGCCGCGCGCCAGGGCGGCCATCGCGTCGCGCGCATAGGTCTTCGAGACGCGGGCGCTCGCCAGCTGCATGAAGCCGTGCGGCGCGCCGGGATAGACGTGCAGTTCGACCGGCACGCCGTCCGCCATCAGGCGTTTGGCGTAGTCGAGATTTTCCTCCGTGAACAGATCAAGCGCGCCGGTGGCGACATAGGCGGGCGGCAGGCCCTTGAGGCTTTCCGCCCGCGCCGCCGCCGCATAGGGCGAGACGCCGTCACTGCCGGGTGGCTGGCCGAGCAAGGCCTGCCAGCCGAAATGGTTGGACGCATTGGTCCAGACGAACTCGCCATACATTGGCGAGATGTCCGTGCGCACGGCGGTGCGGTCGTCGAGCATCGGGAAGATCAGTTGCTGGTGGCAGAAACTGTACTCGCCGCGGTCGCGCACGAGGAGGGCGAGGCCCGCTGCGAGGCCGCCGCCGGCGCTCTCCCCGGCCACCGCGATGCGGGAGGTGTCGATGCCCAGCGCAGAGGCATTTTTCACAGCCCAGGCGAGCGCCGCGTAGGCGTCCTCGACATTGCCGGGGAAACTGGTTTCCGGCCCGAGCCGGTAGGCCGGCGCGATCACGACGGCGTCGAAAGCGTCCGCCCATTGCGCGCAGAACGGCGCGGAGGCATCCGGCGTGCCGAGGATATAGCCTCCGCCGTGGAGGTGCAGGATCGCCGGGCGGGAGGCGGCGCCCTGTTTCCTGCGGTAGGTGCGCACGCGGACATCCGGGTCACCGGGTGCGCCCGGCACATGCACCACGTCGGCCTGAACCGACTGCGGCAAGGGCGGCAGCTGCGCCAGCATCACGCCGCGCATCTCCCGGATCTTCGGCAGGGTTTCCGCCGTGATGTTCAGCGTCGGGAACGCCTCCAGGAAGGGCAGCAGTTCCGGGTCGACGAGGCGGCGTGAGGACATGGCGAGGGCTCCCTGATTGGCGCGGACAGGATGGACATCATACGGGCATGACCAATGCAAGGGCACCGGGAACCCGCCTGTCGCTTCTCAGGATATCCCGCTTGCAAGACGGATAGATTCTTCTAACGCTCCGCCACATGACAATGCTGTGACAACGGGGAGTCGGGTGAATGATCTATGCGCTCGGGGCGTACATTATCCTGCAATTTGCAATCGCGCTCTGGGCCAGCAAATACGTCAACTCCGAAGCCGACTACTTCGTCGCCGGGCGGCGCTTTGGCCTGCTGATGGTTGGCGTATCGGTCTTCGCCACCTGGTTCGGGGCGGAAACCGTCATGGGCGCTTCGGGCGCTATCGCCGATGAAGGCCTCGCTGGCGGGCGCGCCGATCCGTTCGGCTACACGATCTGCCTGATCGGAATGGCCCTCTTCCTCGCCTACAAGCTGCGGGCGGCGGAAGTGATGACCTTCCCCGACTTCCTGGAACAGCGCTTCGGCCAGCGCGCCGAGATCACTGCGGCCATCCTGACCATTCCCACCTCCATCATCTGGGCCTCGGCGCAGCTGCTGGCCATGGGCCAGATCATCTCCGAGACCGCCGCGATCAGCCTGAACATCGCCCTCTTCGGCGGCGCCATGCTGATCATCGCCTACACGACCATTGGCGGCCTGCTGGGCGATGCAATGACCGACATGCTGCAAGGCGCCGTCATGATGATCGGCCTGACCGTGCTGCTGATCGTGCTGCTCGCGTCGGGGGACTTCTCCTTCGCCGAGATCAAGCCGGAACAGCTGACCTGGGTGATCTCTGACGAAGAGGGCAACCCTGAGTCCTGGCTGTCTGCGCTTGATACGTGGATGGTGCCGATCCTCGGCTCGCTTGTGGCCCAGGAGGCCATCTCGCGTTTCCTGGGAGCGAAGTCCGCCAGCATTGCCCGCAAGGGCTGCTTCCTTGCCGCAGGCCTCTACATCGTTTTCGGCTCAATCCCGCTTATGATCGGGCTGCTCGGGCACGCCGCCGGATTCGAGGCCACCTCGACAGACAGCTACCTGCCGGAACTGGCGCGGCAGTACCTGTCTCCCGTCATGTACATCCTGCTGATGGGCGCAATCGTCTCGGCGATCCTGTCCACCGTGGACACAACCCTGCTGGCCGTCTCGGCCATAGCCAGCCGCAACCTGATCGACCCGATCGCGCGCAACTTGCCGGAGCCGCGCAAGCTGATGTTCGGCCGGTCATTGACCCTGCTCGCCGGCTTGCTGGCCTATGGCATTGCGGCCTCGGGAGAGACCATCAAGGGCCTGGTCGAGATCGCCTCCTCCTTCGGATCGGCCGGTATCATGGTGGCCCTGCTGATCGGCCTGCACTCAGGCTATGGCCGGGAAAAGGCCGCGCTGGCAGCCCTCTTCACGGGGGCAGCGTTGAGCTTCCTCGGTTATGGCGTACCGACCTGGGCCGTAAGCCTGTTCGATGAGGCCGCCGCCGAAGGCATGCCCGCCTGGGCGCAGGGCTTCGAAGGCTCGTTCATCATCTCGGTCGTCTCGGCCCTCGCCGCCTATATTGCTGTGGCAGAGCTGGAGAAGCGCGGCGTTCTCGAGGGCGGAAAAAAAGAAAGCCCGGCTGCATCTTACGACGCGCCGGGCTAAAGTGGGGTCCTGTTAGGGGGAGGAAACGCCCAATCGAAGGAATGATCGGGATATGCGCAGGACCCATCGCATAGGCCCTACATAAGAGGGTTACGCTGCATTGCAACATGCGCGAGAGCAGATCACGCATGCAAATCCGCATGCATTACGCAAAATCCACGATCATTAACGCATGGACATCTTGCGCAGCGGTTCGGTTTCCGTGGTCAGGAAATCCCGGAATGCGGCGACCCGTTTGGAACGGCGCAAGTCACTGGGATATATGAAATAAAGGTCGAAAGTGGGGCCTGTGATCTCGGGCAGGATGCGCACCAGGCGGGGCAGCGCGCTGGCCATGTAATCGGGCACATCGGCGATGCCGAGCCCTGCATCCACCGCCCGCATCATCGCAAACACGTTGTTCACCTTGAGGGTGGCCGGACGGGGAGGTGCGTCATCGCGCCCTACCCGGCAAGCGAAGCTCATCTCCTGCAAGGGCGAGGAATCGTCCCCGTAGGCGATGATCCGGTGATTATCGAGGTCCAGCGGGGTGCGGGGCACGCCGTGGATCTTCAGGTATTCCGGCGCGGCATAGAGATTTGTGGCGACCGTGCCGAGCTTGCGCTGGATCAGATCCGCCTTGTCGGCGGCCCATAGCCGGATGGCGCATTCGGCCTCCAGCTTCAGCAGGTCATACTCGCGCTGGTCATCGAGGCGCAGGTCGAGGTGCAGGTCCGGGTGGCGGCGCACGAAGCCGCCGAGGCGGGGCACCAGCCAGACCGAGCCGAAGGCCACGGGGGCCGAGACGATAAGCTCGCCCTGCGGGGTTTCCTGCTGGTCCTTGAGGGCCGCGTTGGCCGACATGGCCGCCGAGGCCATGTCTGAGGTGGAGCGAAACAACGTGTGGCCGCTGTCGGTCAGCACCAGGCCGCGCGCATGCCGCTGGAACAGCGACACGCCCAGCTGTTCCTCCAGCGCCGCGATCTGGCGGGAGACCGCTGATTGCGAAATGCCAAGGCGCTCGCCGGCGAGCGTCAGGCTGCCGGCTTCGGCGGCGGCGTGAAACGATCTGAGCTTTCCCCAATCCATGGACACTTGTGGCACGGCCCGGACTCGCGCCGCAAGCGTCCGCTTGAATTGTAATTGCTGGCGCTAAGCCTGTGCTGCTGCCAGGCGGGTTTCTGTGCTTTCCCCCAGCCCGGCAATCTCGGCGAGGAGGAGATCAAGGTCCGAGGTCTGCGTCCGGTGATTCGTGAGATTGACGCGGATGACCGTTGCCCCCTTCAGGCGGGTGGTGGACGGTGCCGCTATACCGAGCTCCTGAAGACGGATGACGATCTCTTCGTTCAATGCGTCGAGCGCCGCGCCGTCGAGCCCTGCCCCGGCATAGCGGAAGCAGCAGATGTTGAGAGCGACGGGCGCCATCAGTTCGAAGCGGGGGTCGGCCGCCACCTTCTCCGCCAGATACGCCGCCTGCTGACAATTCTTCGCGATCGCCGCGCCGAGGCGCTGCGTGCCGAAACCGGCGATCTGGGACCAGACCTTCAGGGCCCGGAAGCCACGCGAAAGTTCGGGCCCGTATTCCACCGGCCAGGGATTGCCGCCGGCAAGGCCGCGCGTGGCGGTGGTGCGCCTCGTCGCGCACCAGCACGCAGCCTGCATCGTAGTTCACGTGCAACCATTTGTGGAAATCGAAGGCGAGGGAATCGGCGCGTGCGATGGCAGCGAAGCGGGCGGCGAGGCCTGGCACGAGCGTACCGAGTGCGCCGAAGGCGCCGTCGACATGGAACCAGAGGTTCTCGGTCGCGGCGATGCCGGTAAGCTCCGTGAGCGGATCAGTCGCGCCGGTATTCACCGTGCCCGCCGTGCCGATGAGGACGAAGGGCTGCAGGCCCACCGCGCGGTCAGCCGCGATCGCAGCGCGCAGGGCGGCGGTGTCCATCTCGAACCGGTCGTTGACGGGAATGCGGCGCAGCGCGTCCGAGCCAAGGCCGAGAATGTCGAAGGCGCGGGCATTGCACGCATGGGCCTCGGCAGAGGCGTAGCCGACCAGGCGCGCGTTTGCGAGGCCGCCCTTGCGGCTGGCAAACTCAAGGCGCATGTCGCGGGCGACCTTCAGGGCGATGACGGTGGCGAGCGAAGTGCCGGAGACGATGAGGCCGCTGGCGGTTTCGGGAAATCCGAAGAGTTCGCGGCACCAGCGGATCACCTGCCGCTCGACATAAATCGCGCCGTGGTCACGACCACCGGCATTGGCGTTGATGGCGGAGGCGGTGATTTCGGCGAGCAGGTTCTGCGGCGTGCCGGAGCCGTGCACCCAGCCGAAGAAGCGCGGATGGGTGTTGCCGGCGCCGTAGGGCAGGAGTGAGGCGAGTTGGGCAGCGAGCGCCTCCTCGTCCTGGCCAGCCTCCGGCAGCGGCTGGTCAAACGCCGCCTTGATGCCGGGCGGAAAGGGCGTCCATACCCTGCCCTCCCGGGCGGCCTGCATCTTGTCCATTGCGGCGTCGAGCAGCGCATGCGCGGTATCACGGAACGCGGGCCAGTCCTGCGGGTCGAGCCCGGCGTCCGGATCGTCTGCCATCGGAGTGTCTTTCGGGAGGATTACTGACTGGCCCAGAGAATACGCGCGATCCAGGCGATTTCGGAAGGCTTGAATTCGCGGGACGGATAGTCCGGGTTCAGCGAGGCAAGCTCGATGATGCGGGTATTCTTCCGGGCGAGGACTTTCGCCATCACTTCGCCCTGCGCGGTCTTTGCGACGACGCGGTCACCGGGCTTCACTTCGGCGCCGGGCGCGACGATGATGCGGTCACCGGCGCGGTAGGCGGGCTCCATCGAGTCGCCGCTGACCTGCAGGGCGTAGACCGTCTCGGTGCCGAGGCCGGGGAAGCGCACATCGTCCCAGCCGGCGCCGGCGGGAAAGCCGGCATCGTCGAAGAAGCCGTCCTGCCCCGCCTGCGCAAAGCCGATCAGCGGCGTCGAGCCGCCGCGGCGGCCTTCCACCAGCGCGGCGAAATCGTCAAAGCCGGCGCCGACCGCATCGAGCACGCGGGCGAGGCTTTCGGTCGTCGGCCAGCGGGGGCGTCCGTCGGCGCCTTCCCGCTTGGACGGATTAAAGCTGGTGGGGTCTAGCCCCGCCCGTTTCGCCAGCCCGGAGGCGGAGAGGCCATGATGCGCGGCGAGCTGGTCGAGCCCGCGCCAGATATCCTTGTGCTGCATGGGCAGCCCCGCGAGAAATATGGAAGTATTCCTATACTAGGAATATTCCCCTATCGTCAACGCTCCGGCGGCGTCCAGTCCGACGGCTTTGTGGCCCGCCGCCGGAGGCGCAGGGCGGGGCCGAGCGCGACGCCGACGCCGATCGCCACGGCGAGGTCTGCCACCACCGTCAGCACGAGTGTGAGGACCAGCAGCAACCGGTCTTCCACGGGCAGCTTCGCGTGCTCGCGCCACTTGTGCGGCTCGCTCATGTTCCAGGCGGTGAGGATCAGGAGGCCCGCCAGCGCCGGCAGGGCGAGTGCGCCGACGAGGGGGCCCGCGAGCAGCATCATCAGCAGGATGGCGAGCGCGTGGACAAGCCCGGCAACCGGCGTCTTGCCGCCGGCTTTCACATTCGTGGCCGTGCGCGCGATGGCGCCGGTGGCGGGCAGGCCGCCGAACAGGCTGGAGCCGATATTGGCGGCGCCTTGCGCAATCAGTTCCGCATTCGGACGATGTTTGCCCTCGATCATCCGGTCGGCCACCATCGCAGAGAGCAGCGACTCGACCCCCGCGAGGAAGGCGATGATCAGGGCAGAGGGCAGCAGTTCCTGCAGGCGGGCAAGCGAGATGTCCGGCAGGGTGGGCATCGGCAGATGGTCCGGCAAGGCGCCGAAGCGGCTGGTGATGGTCTCGACCGGCAAGACGAAGAGCGCGGCCGCGGCCGAGGTCAGCCCGACCGCCACGATCAGGCCCGGCCATTTCGGCGCGAGGCGGCGGAAGAGGACGATCAGGGCAAGCGTGACGAGGCCGATGCCCAGCGCGGAGAGGTTTAGCGTCTCCCGCCCGGCCCACAGCGCGGGCAGCTTGTGCAGGAAATCGGCCGGTAGGTTCGCGATCTCGAGGCCAAACAGGTCCTTCAGCTGGCTGGTCGCGATGATGATGGCGATTCCGATGGTGAAGCCGTTGACGACCGCTTCAGGAATGAACTGGATCAGGTTGCCGGCCCGCAGCGCGCCCGCGATCAGCAGGATCACGCCCGCCATCAGCGTGGCGAGGACCAGCCCGTCAAAGCCGTGATGCGCGATGACGCCGTAGACGACGACGATGAAGGCACCGGTCGGCCCGCCGATCTGCACGCGGCTGCCGCCGAGCAGCGAGATCAGGAAGCCCGCGACGATGGCGGTGACGAGGCCTGCCGCGGGCTCGGCGCCGGAGGCAATCGCGATGGCGAGGCTCAGCGGCAGGGCGACCATCGCGACGGTCACGCCGGCAAAGACGTCCGCCGCAAACAGCGGCCAGCTGTAGGATTTGAGGGTCGTCAGGAGTTTCGGTGTCACGGGCGCTGGCGGGCGGGGGCATTGGGCCGGCGTCCTTACCTCGATCCATACGCTAGCAGATCAGCCCGCGCGGCACGATGTGGCACGGGCTCGCAGGCGTTAGAGCCGCCACTTTCCGCTGCCGCCTGCCCCGCCATCCGGCAGGAGGTGGCGGTGCGAGACGCCGTAGACACGCGCCTCGCCGATGGCGAAGGCCATGCAGCCTTCGGGGAAGACCGGCCGGAACGCGTCGTGCAGCACGTTCAGCCCGCCCGCGAAGGCGCCCATGGCCGGCATCACGAGCCGCGCGCCATCGGACGCAAAGCAGCGCCGGCGCACCGAACGCCCGCGACCGGCGACCTTGGCGACCGGGTGAAGGTGGCCTGCCACCTCGCCTGCCTCGCCGGTCGGCTCATGCCGGAAGACCAGCGGGCCGAGGTGCAGCACCTTGGCGGCGCGTCCGCCGAGATGGGCGGGGGGATCGGGATCGTGGTTGCCCTCGACCCAGACCCAGTCATGTGCGCCGGTCAGCGCCCGGATACGGTCGGCATAGGCCGCCGGCAGGCGCGATTCGGAGCGGCGGTCATGGAAGCTGTCGCCCAGCGAGATCACCGTCTCGGGCTTCAAGGCCGCGCAGAGTTTCTCGACCCGCGCCAGCGTGGCGGACGTGTCATAGGGGGGCAGCATCTGGCCGGCGGCGGCGTAGTTCGAGCCCTTTTCCAAATGCAGGTCGGAGACGACGAGCAAGCGCTGCTGGTCCCACCAGAGCGCGCCCTCGGGCAAAGGCGAGAGCATCTCCCCTGCAAGGTGGAGCAGGGTCTGTGCGGACTGGGTCGCGGCGGCGGTCATCGCGCACAGAACTGGCCCGATGCGGGGCCGGGGTCAACGCCGCAATGCGGCCAAGGTGGACAGGACTGCAGCGCTCGGCTCTATTGCTGCTTCAACCGAAGACACCCGGAGGACCAGATCGTGGCACAACCCAGATTTCGCATCGTGATGCTCGCCTCAATCAGCGCGCTGACGCTGGCCGCCTGCCAGGACGCTGCGCCGGCCGCCGCCGCGCCGGAGGCTGAACCGGTGGTGGCGGCTGAGGAAGAACCGGTGACGGAAACCGTCTCGCTGCTGCCCAAAATGATTTGCGGCCCGGACGGTTTCATCCGGCAGGATGCCACGCGGGAGTCGCTGGCAGAGACCTTCGGCGCAGAAAACCTTGTGGAGGAAGAGCTCGCCTGGGTCGACAGCTCGGAGATGGCCCTGGTCCTGTTCCCCAATGAACCCGCAACCCGGGTGGAAATGTTCTGGTTGGACAAGACCGGCGGCGGGCCACGCTATGTCCGCGCCGGCGGCGCTGAGAGCCAATGGATCGGCCCCGGCGGCCTTTTCGCGGGCGCCAGCCTGGCCGATGTCGAAGCGGCGAATGGCGGCCCTTTCGAGATGTCGGGCTTCCAGCATCACAGTGCAGGCGAAGTTACCAACTGGCTGGGCGGCGCACTGGCGGCCAAGCCCGGCGACACGTGCGAGTTTGCCATGGTGCTGGCCCTGCCGGAGGGCGTATCCAGCGAAGCGGCCGCGCCCGTCTCGGGCGATCCGGACGCCTACTTCCGCTCCGACAGCCCCGAGATGCGGGCGGCCAAACCGTCCGCGGACGAACTGGCGCTGCACTTCTTTGATCCCTCGTAGCTAGCCCATCGCGTCGCGGACGAGGTCTTCTTCCGCTTCGCGCAGCACGGCTTCCAGGGCTGAGGCCCCGAACACCGGTTCGCGGCCGACTTCCAGCATGACGGGCACGGCGAACGGGCTGATGCGCTGCAGTGGCTTGTGCACGATGCGGCCTTCGATGCGGGCCAGCATGTCAGACAGGCGGCGCACGTCGAGCAGGCCGGTGGCGGCGTCCTGACGGGCGGCCTGCAGCAGGATATGGTCCGGCTCATGGCTGCGCAGCACGTCGTAGATGAGGTCGGTCGAGAAGGTGACCTGCCGCGAGTTCTTCTCCGTACCCGGAAGGTTACGGTGGATCAGGCCCGAAATGATGGCACAGTGCGCAAAGGTGCGCTTCATCAGCGCGCTTTCGGAGAGCCATTCTTCCAGGTCATCGCCGAGCATGTCCGGATGGAACACCGCGTCCATGTCCAGGCCGCGCATGTCTTCCATACCCCAGACCGCCATCGCGTATTCGCTGGCGACGAAGCCAGCGGGCTTGGCGCCCGTCCGCTCCAGCCGCCGCGTCACCAGCATGCCGAGCGTCTGGTGCGCGAGACGCCCTTCGAAGGGGTAGCAGACGAGATAGTGGCGCCCGCCGCGCGGGAAGGTTTCGACCAGCAGATGGTCCGGCGGCGGAATGGCGGAGCGCAGCCGCTGGATCTCGAACCATTCGCGCACGGGGTCCGGCAGGCCGGTCCACTGCGCGGGATCGTGGATCATCTTCCGCACACGGTCTGCCAGGAAGGTGGTTAGCGGAAACTTGCCGCCATTGTAGGTGGGAATGGCGGGCGAGTCCGATTGGGCGCGCATCACCAGCGCGTCCATCCCGTCGATCGCCACCAGCCGCAGGACCTCGCCGCCGAACAGGAACGTGTCCCCGGGTGTGAGCAGGCTGAGGAAATACTCCTCCATCTCGCCCAGCTTGCGGCCGGCGCGGAGGGCGCGTTGCTCGCTGCTGGCCGGCAAGCCGGCCTTCTCCGCAAAACTCGCAAGCCTTACCGACAGCATCGGCGCCTCGACAATTGCGCCCACATTCATCCGGTGCGCCTGCTTGTCACGCGCCGTGCGGGCGACCCAGATGCCGTCGCTGCGCCGCACGATGCGGTGGAAGCGGTCATAGGTTTTCAGCGCGTAGCCTCCGGTCGCGACGAAATCCACGATCCGCTCGAAGGTCTCCCAGTCGAGCCAGGCATAGGGCGCGGCGCGGCGGATTTCTTCGAACAGTTCGTCCAGCCGGAAGCCCTCGCCGCAGGCGCGGCCCATGATGTGCTGGGCGAGAATGTCGAGCGCGCCGGTGCGCACGCCTTCCCCGTCGATCTCGCCTGCTTCCACTGCGGCCTCCGCGGCGCGGCATTCGAGCACCTCGAACCGGTTCGTCGGTACAAGGATGGCCTTGCTCGCCTCGTCCATCCGGTGATTGGCGCGGCCGATGCGCTGGATCAGGCGCGCGGCGCCCTTGGGCGCGCCCATCTGGATGACGAGGTCCACTTCGCCCCAGTCGATGCCGAGATCGAGCGTGGATGTGCACACCACTGCTTTCAGCAACCCCGCCGCCATCGCGGCCTCGACGCGCTGGCGCTGCTCGCGCACGAGCGAACCGTGGTGCAGCGCGATCGGCAGCCCGTCCTCGTTGGCGTTCCACAGCTCCTGGAACATCAGCTCCGCCTGGCTGCGCGTATTGACGAAGACGAGCGTCATCTTCGCGGCCTTGATCGCCTCATACACTTCGGCGACGGCGAACCGTCCGGAATGGCCGGACCAGGGGATGCGCTCACGGGAGATCAGGATGTCGACGTCGGCCTTGACGCCGCCCGAGGCGGTGATGATGCGCGGACGTTCCGTCCGCCCTCGTACATCCAGCCACAGAGCCAGCTCCTCCGGCTCGCGCACGGTTGCAGACAGGCCGAGGAAGCGGCAGGCCGGCGCCCATTCGGCCAAGGTCGCCAGACCAAGCGACAGCAGGTCTCCGCGCTTCGACGGCGTCAGCGCGTGGATCTCGTCGATGATCACGCAGCGCAGGTCCGCGAAGAAGGCGGCTGCGTGATCGGAGGCGATCAGCAGCGCGAGCTGTTCCGGCGTTGTCAGCAGGATGTCCGGGGGGGTCTTGCGCTGCTTCTGGCGAACATGGGTGGCGGTGTCGCCGGTGCGCGTCTCGATGCGGATCGGCAGTCCCATCTCGGTTACCGGCGTCATCACGTTGCGTTGAACATCTGCCGCGAGGGCCTTCAGGGGCGAGACATACAGCGTATGCAGCGCCGGAATGCCGGAGTTCGTTGCGCCGCGTTCAGACAGTTCGATTAAGGTGCCCAGGAAGCCCGCAAGCGTCTTGCCTCCGCCCGTCGGCGCGATCAGTAGGGCGCTTTCCCCCGACAGCGACGCCTCGGCCAGCGCCAGCTGGTGCGGACGCGGCGCCCAGCCACGCGCCGCAAACCACGCCTCGAAGGCGGGCGGCAACCGGAACGAAGGACCCTGCGTATCTGCCATGATGCCTTATTAAACTAACGCAAGACGCTGCGCCTGCCCCCTTTCCTTTTTGGCCCGGTGGAAACACCTAACCCTTCTGTTCCGCGTTCCCGGAGACCTTTTATGCACCGCCTACTTGCCGCCAGCCTGTTCGTTCTTGCCGCCGCCCTGCCTGCGTCAGCGGACGCTGTGCTGGAAAAGGCGAAATCGGCCTCCAAGGAAGGCCCGCTCTATATCTATGATATCGACTTCAATGACGGCGACGACCAGTTCCGCATGACCGTCGACCAGAGCCAGCCCAACGGCAAGCGCGTCGTGAAGTTCGCGCCGGAAGTCTCCACGCTGAAGGGCGACTCGGCCAAGAAAGCCGACAGGCTTGTGAAGAGCACGGCCGGTGACATCTGGTGCAGCAGCTTTGCCGAGAACATCCCGGCGAATGCCAAGCGCGTGTCGGAAACCGCCGCCGCCGCGACTTACAGTTTCACGCCGCTGCCCGGCAAGCAGAAGGGCGAGGTGGCCGCCGCCTACAAATACCTCAAGGGCACCGCGACGATCGACAAGGCGAACGGCGCCATCCTCGCCTACGAAATGACCTCGCCCAAGGCGTTCAAGCCGATGCCGGTGGCCAAGGTCGACAAGCTGACCATGAAGGTGGCCTGCAAGGCGGCGCCGGACGGGCGCACCTATGTCGACTCGCTGGCCTTCAACCTGCAAGGTTCGGCGATGATGCAGTCGCTGGACCAGATGGAGACACGCAGGATCACCAATCTGAAGGCGCTGGCCGGTTCCGGATTCGGCACGCCCTGAGACTGGCCGGGCGGCTGATCACTTTCGGTTCACATTCGGCATTTCATATCTTGAACCCTGAGGCGGGCCCGCACTAAACCGGGCCGAACAGGTGGAGGGATTCAGACATGTCGTGGCTTGCCAATTTCCGGGCGCTTGCCCTGTCTTCCGTGCTGGCGATTGCCCCGGTGCTTCCCTCGGTTCCGGAATCCCCGCCGCAGGTGACCGCCGAGTCTGCCACCGACGCCCTGTTCGCCCGGCTGGAAGCGCGCCCCGCTACATCCACCTCGAACCTTGATGTGGAAAGCCTGAACGCCGCCCTCGCGGGCTCGGCGCGGCTGAGCTACGGCTTCGCGACGCAGGAGACCCTCACGGCGCCGACACGCCTGACCGGTTTCCGCTTCGAACTGCTCGGCGACAAACCCACGACTCTTTTCACGGCCGACGAAGTGCTCGTCTGGAACGCCAATACCGAGGCGCTGATTGCGCGCCTGAACGGCCAGCAGCTGGACACCACCGTCCGCCTGTTTGACCGGATCGAGATGTCCGGCCTGAAGTTCGACCTGACGGATTACACCAACGCCGTTGATGAGGCGGTTGCCGCAGCCATTCTCCCGGGCGAAACCGTGGATATCGGTTATGACGATGCGTCCATGAATGTCGGCCGCGTCATCCTCGGCGGCATGACCTTGCACCCCTGGACCTTTGAGGAGACTGAAGGCGAAGAGGAAGGGTTAGCGGCCATCCGCGTCATCTCGGCGCTCGCGCGCAGCTTCTCGCTTGAGGCCGCCGTCTTCCTCAACGGTGACATCAGCCAGACCATCACCGAGGCCGGCGCCAGCGGCACGATCATTTCGCGCTATGACCGCCAGCTGGTCGAAGGCTATGACCGCGGCGACATCGCCTCGATGATCCAGACGGGCGTCAGCTTCTCGGGCTCGATCCCGGTGCCGGATGTCACGGCAGGGCTGGACGCGGCCCCGCTGACCTCGATGCGGTCAGTCGAGATGGCCGGCCGGTCCGGCTACTCGGCCTGGACGGGCCTGCGCTTCGCGTCCCTGCTCGAATACGGCGAGCGCGGCGAGCTGCCTCCGATCACGGCCCGAGACCTCTGGAGCTTCGGCACCTACACGCTGGCAGACACCGAGATGAGCCTCGGCGGCAAACCGATGTTCGAGATCGGCCGTCTCGATATTGCGGCGGACAAGTTCGCCTGGTTCCTGCCGGAGCGCATCAGCGTGACGCATCAGGATGCGTCGCTGAACCTCGTGGAAATCCTGAAATGGGCCGAGGAGATCGAACCCTCGGCGCCTCCCGAAGAGGGCGCCGAGCCGACCGTGGCGGAGATCATTGGTATCCTCGAGCGCACCGGCCTCGGCAAACTGTCCGGCGACGGCGCCTTCTCGCTGACCTGGGACAGCGAAACCGGCAGCGCCAAGCTTGCCAGCAACAATACCTCTGACGGTCTCTATACGGATGAAACCCGGGTTGAACTTCGCCTGCCGACCTACGCGCAGCTCGTCCCGGTCTTCGGCGTTGACGGCAAGACGCCGGACGACACCGCCCTTTCGGCGCTGCTCGACGAGCAGTTCACCTTCATCGGCGGCCATTACAGCCTGTCGGACGGCGGTCTGCTGAACGCGCTCGCCGCGCTCACCATCGAGGTCGCCAAGTTCAGCGGCGAGGACGATCCGATGCTGGGCAACTTTGCCAACTCCACGCCGGAAGCCGTTCGCATGTTTGCCTCCGGCATGGTGATGTTCGGCGCCGGCGCGGTCTCGCAGGACGTGCCGCAGGCCACCGCCTGGATCACGAGCCTGTCGCAGTTCATAAATACCGGCGGCACGTTCAAGATCGCGTTCGAGCCGGAGACCTCGCTGAGCGCTGCGGACTTCACTGGCGCAGGCGCCGAGCCGGGAATGGCCGAGTCACCCGATTTCGCGGAGCTTGTTGATCTTTTCGGTCTGTCGGTCACGCATGTGCCGGCCGCCGAAACGGCGGCAGGCTCGCCCTGATACCGGACTAGTTCAGCCGGCCAATGCGGGTTGAGCGGCGCACTTCGGCTTCGGCCTCAGCGGCCGCCTCGGTGGCGGCCCGCTCTGCGACGCGCTCGGCGTCGGCGGCGTTCAGCGCCGTGACGACATCCGCCGTGAACCGGTCGATCTCGAACTGCGCGCCGCCGATGATGTCGAAGCCCTGGCGTACGACCACGGTATTCAGTGCCGGGATGATCACGATGTACTGGCCGCGGTTGCCGGCAGCATAGAACGTGCCTGCGGGTACGCCGGGCGACTTGTTCATCAGCCAGAACTGCGCGCCATAGCCATCCCCCGCCGCCGGCTGAGCCGGGGCGGGTGAACGGACGAATTCCACCCAGTCTTCCGGCAAGAGGCGCTCATTGCCCCACATGCCGTCCTGAAGGTACAGCTGCCCGATGCGCGCGAGATCGCGGCCGGTGGCCCAGACCTGGCTCGAGGAGATGAAGTCGCCGTTCCAGTCGATCTCCAGCGTGGTGTGCACTGCGCCGATCTTGTGCAACAATTTCTCGTACGGGAAGCGGTGGAAGAGGTTGTCGTCCTTCATCGCCTCGCGCAGCGCGCGCATCGCAATCAGCGTATCATTGTTGGCGTATTTGAACCGCGTGCCCGGCTCCACTTCCAGCGAATTTTTCGCCGCCATGTCGATGACGCGGGCGCCCGCGAAATACAGCCTGTCCGTACGCGAACCACTGTCGCCGCTGTCGAGGCCGCTGGCCATGTGCAGCAGGTTGCGCACCGTGATGGCGCGGCGCGGATCAGCGCCCTTGTTCCAGTCGGCGATCACTGCCGGATAGTCGATATCAATCAGCCCCTGCCGCCGCGCGGCGCCGATCAGCGTCGCCGTCAAGGACTTCGCCGCCGACCAGGTACGCACCGGCGTCTCATTGTCGATGCCCCGGTCATAGCGCTCGGCAACCACCTGCCCGTCGCGAACGACGATGACCGATGCCGTTCGCGTGCCGCTGCCATAGGTGATCTCGTCAAACGCGGCCGACACCGGCGGATCGAGGCGTTCGGCTTCTTCGATCTTCAGCTCGATCTTGACGTTGGAGCCGATCGCGCTGCCCCGGTCCTGCGCCGGCGGCGCGGGCCAGGAGGCGAAGCGCGGCAGGAATCCGAGCGCGTCTTCGCCGGCGCCGGCCGGCAGCTGCGTGCAGCCGAAGCCGGGACGATAGGCGGCAATGCGCGGCGGCATGTCCGGGGCGTAGGTCACCGAGACGAGCTGGCGCGCCTGATCGATCTCGGCTTCGGGCAGCTGGTCATACTGGCGCTGGTAGTCCGGATAGATGCCGGAGAGTTCGTTGCGCTCGATTTCCGGCAGGGTCTGACCTGCCACGAAGATACCCGAGCAGATGAACGTGGCCTTCCAGCCGGCGGCCAACGAGGCCTCCATCGCGTCTGTCGTGCCGCCCTCCTGGGCTGCAGACATCAGGGCGGGAACGGCGAAAAGCAGGGCAGCGGCGGCCACGCGAAAGGTGCGCATCGGGTCGGGTCTCCGGAGTTTGGGCGCAGTCTAGGCCCGGCTCCTGCAGGGGCAAGCCTGCCGCCACAGTTTCCAGCGGCTAAACGCGCTTCAACTTGACCCCGTGCCAGCGCGCGGCGTTAATGCAGCCGACTTTCAGAAGGGAAGCCCCGAACATGCAACGCGTCCATCTGCTGGCAGCCGCCGGTCTCGCCGCCCTGCTCGCTGCCTGCGACCAGGTCCGGCTGCCGGGCGTCAACGACGCCTCACCCGCAACGCCCGCCGCCGAGGAGACTGACGTGATCGCGGCGGAGGCAGGTCCAGCTGCTCCGGAGACGAAAACCGAAGGCGAAACCCCTACGGTCGACCGCGATGCCCCGGACCTCGTAGCCGGAGACGCGGCCCTTGCCGATCCCGCCGGCATGCCCGGCCTTGGCGCCTTGTCGATCCGCCCGACGCTTGCCCTCTACAATGCCGCCATTTGCGGCCGACCTGAAGGCGCCGCACCGACGCCGACCGTCGCCTCCGTCGCGGGCGCGACCGAACTTGAAGAACCGGTCGCTGGAGTCGAAGCCGTCAACGCCCTCGCCGCAAGCCTCGCGGCTTTCCCCGGTATCGTGAAACTTGAGCCCCGGCGCGCCGACCCGACAGGCCTGATCGCCAGCGGGCATTGCAGCGCCGTGCGCATCCGCGCCAACTGGTTCGTTACCGCCGCGCACTGCGTCGACCAGCCCTATGACGAGATCCGGATGATTGGTGACGCGGCCAACCTGCGCAGCCCCGCTGCCCGCATCACGGCCGCCGAAACGGCGCTCTGCCATGGCGGTTATCTGGGTACGGACAATGGCTATTCGAACGACATCGCCCTGCTGCGCCTGTCGCCGGAGCAGGCGGCCCTGATCACCGCCGTGCCCGTTGCCCGCACCGGCGCGACCAGCTTGGCGCTCGCGCCCGCGAACTATCCCACCGGCGAAATGGCCGGATGGGGCCTCACCCGGTTCGGCGGGCAGCTCTCGAACGACCTCTTGAAAACGGCCTTGAAGATCACGGCAGTCGGTCCCGCCGCCATCACCGTCGCCAGCCAGGGCGGCGCGGGTCCGTGTATCGGCGATTCCGGCGGTCCGCTCTACGTGACCGAGCCGGACGGCGCCAAGACAGTTGTCGGCATATTGTCCGTGGTCGAACAGAACCACGCGACCGGACAGTTCTGCGCCGGCGACTATAATGGCCGCTACACCAACCTGCAGGGCTATGCGGGCTGGATCGACTCCGTCATCGCGCTATGTGAAGCGCAGCCGGACGTCTGCAAGTAGCACCGGCCGCCGCCGCTACAAGGAATGCCATGACCCGCGCCCTGCCCTGGCTGATCCTGCTGCTCGGCATCCTGCAGCCGCTATCCGGCGCACTTGAACCGGTGTTCGGGATTGGCACGCCCATCGGCGCTGATACGGCCAGCACCGACGCACCGGAACAGCCCCTGCCCGCCTTCTTCTCGATCTGGGGCCTCATCTTCCTCGCTTATGCCGGTTTCGGCCTGGCGGGCATCCTGCGTCCCGCCACCTGGTTTCCGAAAGTCGGCTGGCCGATGCTTGCGGCGGGCGTCGCGAATATCGTCTGGATGCTCAGCGCCCAGCTGATCGTCTCCCAACCCCTGAACTTCCTGCTGCTCGCGCCGATCTTCGCCGGCGCCTGGATTGCCGCCGCACGCGTGCAGGCCCTGCGCGCCTCCTATCGCGGCCTCACGCTGAACGTTGCCGACGCGGCCTCCGGCCTGCTGGCCGGCTGGATTTCGGTTGCGACCGCCATCTCGATACCGCTGACCATCCGCACCTTCATCGGCCTCGCCCCGACCGATTTTCCCTGGCCGATGTTCTGGACGACTTTCGCGGCCGCCTGCCTTGCGTCCTGGCTGTTTTCGACGCGCATAAGCCGCAGCCTCTGGTTCTTTGCCGCGCTCGGTTGGGGCCTGCTCGGGGTTGTCCTCAACAACTGGCTGCGCACCGAAATGCACCTTCTGGCAGGCATGGCCGCCCTCGGAACTGCAACAATCCTGCTGCTGCGGGTGACGAGACCGCCAAAGCGCTTTAAATCGGCGCCATGATCCGGCCCACACTCCTTACCCCGTCCGATTTCCTGCTTGGCCTCGATACATCCGGCTGGCCCCTTTGGGCCGCTGCGATCTGGCCGGACACCGTGAAATGGGGCCTCGTTATCGCCTCGGTCGGCCTGATCTGGCTGGTCGCCTCGCTGGTCAAGTTCCTGATCCTGCTAGCAGGCCGCCGCCTCACGCCGAAGGACCAAGCCTTTGAAGGAACGTCTTGGGATCTCGCCGCTTCAACCGGGCGCTTCTTCAGCTTCATCCTGATGATGCCGCTGCCGCTCGGCCTTGCGGGCTATGACTGGCAAGGCCTTGTCGAGAAGCACGGCCCCGGCGCGTTTGCTGCGAGCGTTATCCTCGTTGCCGCCTTCGTCATCGCCAATACGTTGTCGCGGTCGCTCCGCCAGTTCGGCGCCAAGGCGCACGCTCATTCCGGCGCGGACGATACGCTGATCGCCTTCTCGGCTTCGCTGATCAAGTATATCATCTTCGCCGTCGCGATTGTCTTTGCCCTGTCACAACTCGGCTTCCCTGCGGCCTCGTTGGCGGCAGTGCTTGCGGCGGCAGGTCTCGCCATCGGCCTGGCGCTGCAGGACACGCTGAAGGCCGTCGCCGCCGGCGTGATGCTCGCGATCTTCAGGCCGTTCCGGATCGGCGACTATGTCGGCGTGGCAGGCCTCGAAGGTACGGTCACCAACATAACGCCCTTCACCACGTCGCTGCGCCAGATCGACAACAAGGTAGTCTCGATCACCAATGACCAGGTCTGGGGCGATCCGCTGATCAACTTCACGGCCGAGTCGCAGCGCCGCCTCGACCTGTACTTTGACGTCTCCTACGAAGATGATCTCGACCATGCGCTCAAGGTGGTGCGCGACACTGCGAACGCACACGAACACATCCTTCAGAAGGACACGACATGGTCCGGGGTTCATTCGCTGGAACCCTGGAGCGTGCGGCTGCGCCTGCGTGCGTGGGTCGCAACCTCGGATTTTGTCGATATCCGCGCGGACTTGCAGAAGATGGTGAAACAGGCCTTCGACCGTGAAGGCATCTCCATTCCCTATCCGGCTCCCGGTCCGCCCCGGTCGGCCGCCGCAAAGCGGGTCGAGGCGGCGCCCGAGCCGGACCCGGAAACCTGACATGAATACACCGCCGGAAGCGCCTCCGCCGCCTGCCGCTGTAGAGCGACCTGCGTCAGTGCCTGCGTCCACGCCCACTGCCGAGGCGCCCCCGAATTCCTTCCTTGCACGGACCTTCAGCCTGAGCGTCGGCCAGGCGCTTCGCCTGCTCGGTATCAGCACGCTGGTGGGCTTTTTCGTCCTCGCCTTCGACTTTGCGCCAACCGGCACCACGTTCGATCTGGGCGGCGCCTTCACTGCCATCATCCACCGCGCCTTCACTGCAATCGGCTGGGCGTTCGACAGCTTCTGGAAGCCGGCCCTCGCGGGCGCCGTCGTCGTCCTGCCCCTCTGGGCGCTGTGGCGGCTCGTTCAGATGCCTTTCCGGAAATAGCCCTAGACGACCGGCAGCGGCGGCGCCGTCAGCTTGAGCAGCTGCTTGCCGACATTCTTGCCTTCGAACAGGCGCCGCAGCGTCGCCGGGCAGTTCTCGAAACCGTGCTGCACATCCTCCACCGTCTTCAGCTTGCCCTCAGCGATCAGCTTGCCGAGCGCGGCCACGCCTTCGCCCCAGCGCGGCGCATAGTCCAGCACGATGAAGCCCTCCATCCGCGCCCGCATCACAGTCAGCTGCATGTAGGGCCGGATGCCTTTCATGTCGGCGAGGTCTTCGGCGTTGTAGGACGAGATACCGCCGCACAGGACAATCCGTGCCCGGAGCGCCAGGTTCATCAGCGCCGCCTCGAGGATCTCGCCGCCGACATTCTCGAACACGACATTCACGCCTTTCGGCGCATGCGCCTTGATCGCTGCCGCAACGTTCTCTGACTTGTAGTCGATGCATGCATCCGCGCCCGCCACCTCTTTCACCCAGGCGCACTTGTCCTTGCCGCCCGCGATGCCGATGACCTTGCAGCCGAGCGCCTTGGCGATCTGGACGACCACCGATCCCGTCGCCCCCGCCGCGCCGGAGACCAGCACCGTATCGCCCGCCTTCGGCTGGCCGACATCTGTCAGCCCGAACCAAGCCGTGATGCCGGTGACCCCGAACACGCCGAGCGCATGTTCCGGCGAGATGCCTTCGCGCACGATCGTCACTGGGCCGGTCTCGGTCATGCCCTTGGTGACCACATATTCCTGCCAGCCGAAGGTGCCTTGCACCATCTGCCCCGGCTTGAAGCCCGGATGGTTGGACTTGATCACCTGCCCGACGGCGCCCGCGCGCACGGGCGCGCCGATCTTCACGGCCGGAAGGTAGGTGTCGCCCGCGAGCCAGCCGCGCTGGGTCGGGTCAAAGGACAGGTCGGTGACGCGTACGAGGAATTCGCCCTCGCCCGGTTCCGGCACCGGGCCTGAGACCAGCTCGAAGTCGCTATCCTTGATCATGCCCTGCGGACGCGTGGCCAGCAGCCAGCGGCGATTGATCTCTGCCATGGTGTCCTCCCGTTTAGGCTTAACGCCAACATGCGCCGTTCCGCCGGAGAGGCAAGTCATCGGTCAAAGCTGAACGTTTTCGGAAACGCAAAATTGAGCAGTTGCAGTCAGGATGGAGTCTCTGCGATCCGGGTTTGTTGAGGGAGCGCGCGTGCCAACCAGCAATCGACCTTGCGAAACGCCTGGCCCGGCGCATATTTTCCAGTTCTGGATCGATGGCTGGCACAAGCTCGGCCTGGATCGCACCCACACGGTTCCGCGCGTGACGGGTTACGTCATGCTGGCGCTCAGCCTGCCTGTGGGACTGTTGATGAACCACTTCGTACGGGTGGCAGGCGAGTTTGACGAGACTGGCTTGTTCGTCTCGCTGCCCGCCGCTTATGTCGCCATGCTGAACCGGGTGGCCGAAGAGCCTCTCGGCACCAGCCTCCCGGATTCCTTCTGGATCGGCATGGCGGTTCTGCTCCCGGGCTGGCTCCTTTTTCGCGGTGCCGGCATCGCCGTCCGGTGGCTCAGCCGCCTTTCGCAGCCTTGACCGGCTTCCAGATCTGCGTCTGGCAGACCGGACCGACGCAGCCTTTCACTTCCAGCGTCCCATCGGTCAGCCGCTTCAGCCGCGAGTCGTAGGTTTTCAGTTCCATCGGATCGTGGATCTTGCCGCCGCGCCAGTCCTTGGCCTTCTTGGCAAAGCCCTGCAGCAGCTTGTAGCCGAGAATCTTTTCGCCCTTCGGATTCTTCACGTCCGCGGGCGTTATCCCCGAGGGCAAATCCGTTGCATTGATCCAGATGATCTTCCCGCAGGGCGAGCCGTCGCCGCAGTCGGCGATCTGCACATGCGAGTCCCCGTCCGGCAGCTTGAACGTGCCGAACACGTCGAACGGATCAGCTGCTGCCGAGCCGGCAAACAGTGACGCGAGGGCAGCCGCAACTAGCATTCGTTTCATGGGTGTCTCCGCTGAAAGTGGCATTATAGTCCGTCAAAATAGACTGACCCGCAGGGAGAGACAAATGGATACCTCGAAACTTATGTTCAAAGATGGCCTGATGAAGGGCGAGCGTATCCTCGTCACGGGCGGCGGAACCGGCCTTGGCAAGGAAATGGCTGAAGGCTTCCTGAAGCTCGGCGCCGAAGTGCACATCTGCGGCCGGCGCGGGGGGGTCTGCGAGGAAACCGCCAAGGAACTGATGGGCAAGCATGGCGGCCTCGTCGTCCCGCATGCCTGCGATATCCGGGTGGCCGAAGCGATCAGCGACATGAACGACTCGATCTGGGCCAAGCACGGCCCCCTGACCGGGCTCGTCAACAACGCCGCCGGCAACTTCATCAGCCGCACCGAGGATCTCTCGATCCGCGGCTTCGACGCGATCTCCAACATCGTCTTCCGCGGCTCGTTCTACATGACGCAGGACATCGGCAAGCGCTGGATTTCCGGCAAGACGCGCGGCAACGTCATCTCGATCCTCACCACCTGGGTCTGGAATGGCGGCCCGTTCGTCGTGCCGTCCGCCATGTCGAAAGCCGCCGTCAACACGATGACGCAAAGCCTTGCCGTCGAGTGGGGCCGCTACGGCCTGCGCTTCAACGCCATCGCGCCTGGCCCCTTCCCGACCGAGGGCATGTCGAAACGCCTGTCGCCCGACGCGGACGGCGCCGAGCGCATGGAACGCGGCGTCGCCAACCCGATGGGCCGCGTCGGCGAGATGCACGAACTGGTCAACCTCGCCGTCCTGCTGATGGCGCCCGGCGCCGAATACATCAACGGCCAGACCATCGCGATCGACGGCGCGATGTACAACGCCTCCGGCGGCAACTTCGCCATGCTGACCAGCTGGGGCGACGAACAATGGGCCGCCGCCCGCAGCGCCATCGAGGCCACAAACGCACAGGACAAGGCCAAGCGAACCGTATAAGCAGGGTACCGCTGCGCCTCCGAACAGGAGGGCGCAGCGGGCTTGGCGGGGGTAGAGCATGCAGGAACCGAACCGGGACATTTTCCCAACCCCGGCGATGCTCGAGCGCTTTCCCAACATCACGCCGCTGCTGAAAAACGAGGCCATCGAGGCGGCCTTCAACCGGCATGAGGCACTGTCGGTTTCCGGCAAGCGCTGGTTCCACCGCCTCGGCCTTGTCTCGATGGTGCTGATCGGCGGCAGCGCGATCTACACGATTGCCGAAGCGCTCCTGTTCAAGGACGCCGGCAACCCGGCCGTCAGCATCGCCGCCGCGATCTGCGCCGCCATCGGCATCTCGGCGCAGATCTATACGCTCGCCGCCAAGGTGAAGAGCCAGTGGCTGGTCAACCGATTTGCGTGCGAGCGCCTGCGCTCGATCAAGTTCCAGGCCTACAGCCTTGCCGCCACCGCCCGCGACGAAGCCGAACTCGCCCAGCGCACGCGGCAGCTGACGGCCACAGAACTCGCCAGGCTCGAAAGCGAGCTCAACATGGGCATCTCGATCTTCGAGGCCTTCGTGCCGGAAAAATGCGTCTCTGTGCCCGCGCCCGGCGCTGGCCCGGCGCACCCGGACATCACCGGCGAGGCGATGATAGCCTTCCGCGAACTGCGCCTTCTCTATCAGGACCGCTACGCCGCCGCAGAGCTCCACCGCCTGCGCGAGAACCGCCGGGTCTTCCACTCGGCCGCCGACATCCTTTACTTTTCCGGCGCCTGCCTGGTGCTCCTCTCGCTGCTCGCGAAGATCGTGCCGGGCATGCCCACAACGCTCAACGCCTGGGTCGACTTCTTTGCGATCTCGGCTTTCGTCCTGTCGATCTCGAAGACCGTGCTCGACAGCGCGACCCTGACGGAACCGTCGACCGCACGCTTCGTGCGCTACCGCGAGGACATCGCCGAAGTCGAGCGCCGCATCGAGCATGGCGCGACGCTGGACATCGTGGTGCCCCAGATGGAACGCATCGCGCTGGGCGAGCTCGAGGAATTCTGCGACGCCTCGAAATCGATCAACTACCGGCTCTGATCACATCACGATCGCGACTTTGCCGACCACTTCGCGGCCGCGCATCATCTCGAAAGCGCGCCGCCACTCGGCGATCGGCACTTCGGCATGGATGCGCGGACGAACCTTGCCCTCTTCCGCCCATTTCCAGATCGCGGCCATATTCTCGCGGCCCCTGTCCGGGAACTGTCGGCCATACTCACCGGCCCGCACGCCGACCACCGAGAAGCCCTTGATGAGTGGCATGTTGACGCTCACGGACGGTATGCGCCCGGATGTGAAGCCGATGATCAGCAGCCGCCCGTCAAACGCGATGCAGCGCACACTCTCGTCGAACACGTCGCCGCCGACCGGATCATAGATCACGTCGGCCCCGCGCCCGCCGGTGAGCTCCTTCACCCGATCGCGAAAGCCCGCATCCGGCAGCACATGATCGGCGCCGTATTCCGTCAGTATGCGGCGCTTGGCTTCGGAGGCCGAGGTCGCAATCACTTTGGCGCCAAGCAGGCGCCCCACGTCCACCGCTGCAAGGCCAACGCCGCCGCTGGCGCCGTGCACCAGCAGGGTTTCGCCGGGCTGCAGGTTTCCGCGCCGCACCAGGGCGACATAAGCGGTGAGGTAAGCCGCGCCATAGGACGCGGCCGCCGCGAAACTGATCGCCTCCGGCTTCCTGCGCAGCGCCGCCGCCGGCACCACGGCAAATTCCGAGAAGGCGCCGATCCGGTTGCCGCCCGCCACGGCGTCACCCGGCGCAAATCCGCTGACGCCGGCGCCGAGCGCGTCCACGACGCCCGCAAACTCCATGCCCAGCACGAAGGGCAGCTCCGGCTTCAGCTGGTACTTGCCTTCGGTCATCAACAGGTCCGGGAAGTTAAGGCTGGTCGCCTTGATCCGCACCCGGACCTCTCCGGGGCCAGGCTCCGGCATGCGCTGCTCTTCCAGCCCGACCCCGGCATAGTCCGGCGCCAGTTCCCGGCATACGAGGGCCTTCATGCGGAGACCCGGGCGGCCTTTGCGAAGATGTCGTGCACCATTTCCGAAATCTCGCGGCAAGCTGCGCGCGCGCCGGGTGAGATGAACGTGAACGCCGTGAAGGCATGAGCAAGACTGTCATAGCGCTTGTGCACCACCGGCACGCCGGCCGCTTTGAGGCGCGCGGCATACTCATCGCCTTCATCCGACAGGGGATCGTGCCCTGCCGTGATCACCACAGCCGGAGGCAAGCCCGACAGGTCCGCCTCCTGCCCGGGCGAGACGCGCAGGTCCCGGTGGTCCGTGCCTTCGGGCAGGTATTGTTTCATGAACCAGTCCATCGTGTCCTGGCTCAGCGAGAAGGTCTGCGCGAAGGCGGTCTTGGACGGATAGTGTTTCGAGATGTCGATGGCGGGATAGATCAGCAATTGGAGCGCCGGCATAGGCCCGCCTTCGCGTTTCATCTGCTGGCTGATGATGGCCGAGAAGTTCCCGCCCATGGAGTCGCCGCCCACGGCAGCCTTTCCGGCCGGCGCGCCAAACCGATGCGCATTGGCAAGGCCCCACTTGTACGCCGCGAGGCAATCATTCAGCCCCGCCGGGAACACGTGCTGCGGCGCCAGCCGGTAGTCGACCGACAGCACCGGCGCCTGCGCGCCTTGCGCCAGCATCGCGCACCAGGCATGGCAGGTATCGAGATCGCCGATGACGCCGCCGCCCATGTGGAAGTAGACGATCAGCGGATGGCGCGGGTCCTGCGAGGCGGGCCGGTAGAGCCGCGCCGGAATGGCATTTCCGTCCGGCCCCGGAATAGTCTCTCTGGACGATCCCGCCCCCTCGCCCGTCACATCGGCGAGCAAGGCGAGCTGCGCCTTGACGCCCGCCTGCACGGCCTCTGCCGGAAGCGAGGACATCGGCGGCGCGGTGCGTCCGTTCCAGGCGATCATCTGCAGCTGCGGCTCCAGCGTGCGGCCGTTGATGGTGACCGGCTCCCCGCCCGCCAGCTTGACGATCAGGTTGCCGGGCAGGCTGGCAAAAGTCTTCGCGAGAATGCGCTGCAGGCTCATGGCGGCAAGTTCCTTGTGTCCAGATGCTGAAGATGATGGTCCGCTTTGCCGGGCGCGCCAAGAGGTGTCGCCGGGGGAGAGAGTGGCGCGCGCGAAACTAGCGCCCCATCATCGCCCGCCCGCCCGCCAGCACCAGGCCGGAGGCGAAGCGCGTGGCGCCTTCCACATCCACGGGCCGGCGTTGCAGCATGCAATCGCCCATCTCGCGGGCGATGCCGATGGCGGCCGCCGTGAGATATTCGAGGTCGAGTCCGGCGGCGGTGTCGCCGGTGAGGGTCTGTTCGAGGTCCGCCCGGATCTCCTCGGCCACGGCAAGCATTTCCGGCGTATCGACGCGCACGCCCATCAGCGCGAGGTGCGGCGCGCCGGCCTTGATGGCCTCCTCGTTCTCGCGGGCGATGAAGCTGAAATAGGCGCGGAAGGCATGCTCGATATAGTCTTCCAGCGAGTTGGTGCGGGCCCGGACCTCCGACAGGTGCGCCCGGAACCGGTGGGTCGAATCCTCGGCAATCGCCTGGAACACTTCTTCTTTCGACTTGAAGTAGTTGTAGAAGGTGCCGGAGGCGAGTTCGGTCTCGCGGATGATGTCGCGCACCGTGGTCGCTTCGTAGCCGATCAGCGCGAACACCCGCCGCGCCGCGGTGAGGATCGCCCGCCGGTTCGCCGCCTTGGTATTCGCCCGTTTGCCGCTCGTTGGCGCATCCGCCGCGATATCTGCCATGATGTATTGCCCTGAACTCTCGCCGGTTTTTACCCTGCACGAGGCGTCATGAGGCGTCAACTTTGTTGTGTCAGGGAATGTCCTCGGGCTTGCGGCCCGGCCGGCCTTTGTAGGGCGGGAAGGACCAGCCGAATCTCATCGCCCCGCCCCGGATCGCGAAGGCTACAATCGCCGCCGGCACCGCCGCCCACATCAGCGGCAATCCGGCGAGGTCCAGCCCGGTATAGATCGCCGCCCCGGCCAGCGCCGCCGTGATGTAGATTTCCGGCCGCAGCAGCACCGAGGGCTCCCCCGCCAGCTGGTCGCGCAGGATGCCGCCGAAGCTCGCCGTCAGCACACCCATCACGATGGCCACGACCGGCGATCCGGTCACGTCGAGCCCCTTCCAGGCGCCGAACACGCAATAGGCCGCCAGCCCCACCGCATCGAGCCAGAGCAGCAGCTTGTAGCGCGACTCGAACAGGTGGGCCGTCAGATAGACCAGCGCGGCAGTCACGCCGCAGACGACCAGGTAGGCCGGGTTCGCCACCCAGAATACCGGCACGCCGAGGATCAGGTCGCGCACCGTGCCGCCGCCGACGGCCGTCATCCCCGCGAAAAACAGGAAGCCGATGATGTCCAGCTGCTTGCGCGACGCTGCCAGCGCCCCGGTCGCGGCGAACACCGCAATGCCCGCATAGTCGAGGATCAGGATCGGGTTCATCGGCGGGACATCCTACGCATCATCATCCACGACGCTGGCGGCCGCCCCGACCCTGGCGTCGCGCTTGCGGCGCCGCTGCACGGTGAGGAACATGCCGAACACGACGCGGATGAATATGAGCAGGAGCACGCCGGCGAGGGGTTCGTTGAGCGAGAAGGCAACGCCGGCGCCGAGCAGGATGGCGATGTGCAGCGTCACGATCCGTCCGTAGGGGGAGAACATCTCGGCCGGCGGACTGCTCGTCTTGTACTCGCCCCGCAGCAGGAAATCGAACACGTAGTAGAGCGCGCTGATGACAATGATGGATGCCACGAACCAGAGCATTTCCGGCGCGGTGCCGACCGCCCACTGAATCAGCGAGACAGGCTCAAACGCGCCGCCGTCCTCTCCAGCGGCGAATGCGCGGATGAACATTCCGTGTACGAAGCAGAACATGCCGTAGTGGAAGAAGAAGAATGGCACCATGAACAAGGCCATCGCGAGACTGCCGAAGGAGGCGAGCGCAGTGCCGATCATCCGGAAGATCGTGAACGCGCCGATGACGAGGTTTTCGAGCCAGTAGAGCGCGACGAGCGGTGTGGCACCCCAGCCGAAGGCGAACACGGCGATGACGGGCATCAGGTCTACGGCCAGGCTGACCCAGGAGAGCGGATCGCGGTAGGCGCGCGCGACCTCCGACGGGTCGAGAAAGCGCGCCTTCATTCGGCGAGCTTGCCGGTGATCTCCGGAATCCGGGCGTTGACCGGCACGTAGACGACATTCCGGCCCGGCGACCATTCGCCCTTGGCGAAATACTCGGAGGTCATGGACATTTGTCCGTCTGCGGTCAATCGGCCGGTCGAGCGCACGCGGGTGATCGTGTCATGGCCGCTCACCGCCTCTTCGGCGGTCCAGCTGCCATCGTCGCCGAGCACAAAACTGCCGGTCGTGTGGAAACCGGCGCTGGTGACGTAGACATAGTCGAGCGAGCCCGTCTCGCCGTTTTCGTAGACATAGGTGACCCCGCCATAGGAGCCGTCCTCAAGCGCATGGCGGTTGACGAGCACGCGCCCGCCGAGGTCCCAGCTCCATTTCGAGATATCGGCCGGACCCGCTTCGCCGTCGCCAGCGGGCGCGCTGCGCCAGGTCTTGCCGACGAGGCCGGAGAGGGCGCCGAACGTATCGGCCTGCTGGGCAGTTGCAGGCGTGTAGCCCGGGCCGTGACCCGGAATGCAGGCGCAGGCCGTGAGCGTGAGACCGGCGGCGGCAGCAAGGACAAATCGCCTTGCGGCGGCGCTGAAGGTACGGCGGTGCATCGTCTTTTTATTCTCCCAGGCTCTCAATAGCCCACAAAATCATAGGCTGGGAAGGCGAAAGGATCATTCGGCGTCAGGCCTTTGGAGGCGCTGGGCGTATCATAGTTACCGGTCAGCACCTCGTAGTGGAGGTGGGGGCCTTCGGCATTTCCGGTGGCACCCATCTGGCCCAACGGCTGGCCAAAGCCGATGGACGAGCCGAGATGCAGGCCGGGATCAAAGCTGTCGAGGTGGGCGTAGCGGGTATAGACGCCGTGCCCGTGATCGAGCAGGACCTGGAGTCCGTAGCCGGACGAATTGCGCGCCTCAATCACCCTGCCGGGCGCAGCGGCATAGATTGTGCCGGGTGGCTGGCTCGTGAGATCAATCCCCATATGCGGGCGTCCGGCCCGAAGGCCGAAGCCGGAGGCGAGGCAGACATCGTTGACCGGCGCCGTGACCAGCACCACCTGCCCCACCAGGATCACCGGCTTGTAGTCCAGGATCCAGCGCTCACTGTCCGTCGGCGGACTGTTGGAGACGGTCATGCCCGGACAGATCCGCAGGAAGGCGTTCGGCTGGAACGCGCCTTGCGGCGGATTGCGGACATCGCCCGGCGGGCCATAGTCCACCGGGGGACCATAGACGACGATCGGCGCTGGCTGCGTGGCGCAAGCGCCCAGCAGCGTCAATGCAAACCAAAGCCCCCGCAGGCGAAAGTTCACGCGCTGACCTTCGCCCGCTTTGCGCCGCGTTCGATTTCCTTCATCAGGTCCTTGCAGTAGGCGAAGAAGTCGACCTGCATGCGGTGGCGCGGGCTGTCGTAGAAGTGCCCGAGATGGGCCTCCTCGTCTTCTTTCGTGACGCGGTGCATTTCGTCCGCAGGCGGAAAGGCGTAGGCGCCGGTCAGCGCGGCGGCGACGAGCTTCGATTGCTGCTCGGCAAAGTTCACCAGCGTCGGCAGGGGCTGGGCGAGGCCGAGGAAGAACAGGCTTTCGCGGCCGGGCTGAACCATCCGCTTGAACAGCGGGAAGACGTTGTCCTTCGGGGTCAGCTCGTCCTGCTTGAAAAACGGGAAGCTGGTATTGTAGCCGGTGGCCCAGACGATGGCATCGACCTTCTCGCGCGTGCCATCTGTGAAGACCACATGGTCCCCATCCAGGCGTTCAATGCCGGGCTTCGGCGTGATGTCGCCGCAGCCGACGCGCGTGAGGAATTCTCCGGACACGGACGGGTGGCCGTCGAGCGGTTCATGGTCCGGCTTTGGCAGGCCGTAATCTTCCATGTTGCCGATGGTCTTGCGGATTTTCGCCTTGGCGAGCGAGCGGCCAAGCTTGGGCGGCATCCAGGCCGGCAGCACGGCCTTGTCGGCGGGCTTGCCGTCCATGTATTTCGGCAGCACCCAGACGCCGCGGCGCATCGAGATGAACAGCTTCTCCGCCAGCGGGCGCTGCGAGAGTTCGGACGAGATATCCATCGCCGAGTTGCCGGCGCCGACAATCATCACGCGCTTGCCGCGGAAGTCGTACGGCGCGAACGGATCGCGGTAATGGTGCGAGTGGACCTGGTAACCATTGAACGTGCCCGGATATTTCGGCATCCGCGCATCCCAGTGGTGACCGTTGGCGACGACCACGGAGTCATACTCGCGCACTTCGCCGGTCGACAGGGTGACGCGGAAGCGCCCTCCCGGAAGGTCGGCCACATCGTCCACCGAGGTGTTGAACGTGATCGTCGGGCGCAGGCCGAAATGGTCCACATAATCGTTGAAGTACTGGAGGAGCTGGGCATGGTGCGGGAAGTCCGGCCAGTCGGCCGGCACCGGATAGTCCTCGAAGGCGAGGCGCCATTTGGACGTATCGATATGCAGCGACTGGTAGCAGGACGAGACCCCGTTCGGGTTGTTGTAATACCAGTTGCCGCCGACATTGTCGGATTTCTCGAAACAATCGTAGGGCAGTCCCAGATCCTTCAGGCGTTTCGCCATCGTGAACCCTGAACATCCTGCCCCGATGATGCAGGTTTTCGGCTTTGCCGCTGCGTCAAAGGCCATGCCCGTCTCTCCTTACCTTGCGCGAACCCGTTTCCTTGAGTCCCGCGCGATGTTATCCGGCTTCCATAGGGCGTCAAATCGGAAAGCGAGCCGGGCCGCATGAACGACAAGCCGAAACAGCAATATGACATCGCGGCCATCATGAACGAGAACATCAACGTAATGCGCGACGTGGTGCCTTGGGCCAACGAAACCCGGTTCCGGGTGACGAAGGTGGAAAAGGGCCACGTGTTCGGCATCCAGCCCTGGGAGGCGCACCTGGTGGGGGATCCGGAGACCGGCGTCATCCATGGCGGGGTGATAACGACCTTCCTCGACAACCTGTGCGGCATGGCCTGCACCTCGGCGATGACCGAGATGCGCTTCGTCGCGACGATTGACCTGCGCATCGACTATATGCGCCCGGCCGAGAAGGGCCGCGAGATCATCGGCGAGGCGGAATGCTACCACCTGACGCGGACGGTCTGCTTCACGCGGGCCTGGGCCTATCATGAGACACGCGACAAGCTGATCGCGACAGCGGCAGGGACGTTCGCCATCAACAAGGCGCGCCTTGGCGGGAGCAAGAAATGAACCCGCAGCTGACCAATCCGAGGGCGGACGAAATCGACGCGATCCTGAAGCGCCTGCCGTTCGCGCAGACGCTCGGCATGCGGTGCGAAGTGCTCGGCGACGAGATGACGGCGATCCTGCCCTTCCAGGAGAAGCTGATCGGCAATGTGGCGATCCGGGCCTTGCATGGCGGGGCGATTGCCTCCTTCCTCGAGCTGACGGCGATGCTGCAGGTGTTCCTCGTCTCCGACATGCCGCGCCCGCCGAAGCCGATCAACCTGACCATCGATTACCTGCGGCAGGGTCATGCGAAGGATCTCTATGCGCGGGCCTATGTGCTGAAGATGGGGCGGCGGATGGCGTCCGTGCGGGCAGAAGCCTGGCAGGAGAACCGCGCCGAGCCGGTGACGGCGCTGATGGCGCATTTTCTGGTGGCGTCAGACTGAGGCGGCGCTCCGTGGCCGGAGGGGTTGCGCAAGGAGCCGGGGCACGTTTTCCTGCGGCTTGATCGGGTCGGAGTTTATGTCTCCAGGGGCGTGTTGCCTGTAGGCGCAGGCCTGCGCCTCGCCTTGCCAAACCGTGTCATTCCGTTTCAATCCGTGCACTTCGGATAGTGATTTTCTCTCAGCGATTCTCATTTTTCATCACTTCGTATCGGTTCCCTATCGCTTGTTCTCGCGGAGGGCGAAGGCCGGGTGTGGGGATGCGCGTGCCCGGAATTCGGCCTGCGGTGCGGCGCCTGCCGGGCAAATGGCATGGAGGATACACACGGACGGAATGCTGCCGGATTGGGAAGCTGTGGAGTTTTTGGGGGCGGGCGATGGCGGCTGAGCTGCCGTGCCAGCGCAGCATGCCGCAAGTGTTTGTTCTGCTTGGCATTTTGTGCCCCGGCTTTCGCCGGGATGAGCGGGAAACTGTTTTCGGGGATGGGGGCAACGGAGGCGCAAACGTAGGGGCAGGTCAAAACTTGCGCCGCTATTGCACCTCCGGAAAGGCGCGCGCGATGCGCTGGTTCCATTCATAAAGGGCGGGCCAGTTCTCGCCCTCGTTGGGCATCAGGCCGAGGCGGACGATCACGAGGTCGCGGCTGGGTACGACCCAGATCGTCTGGCCCTCGTGGCCACCGGCGTGGAAGGCGTCGCGCGGATCGGAATCAGCGTTCTGCCGGTGTGTGAGCGGTCCTTTGGCCGGGATGATCCACCAGCCGGCCCCATAGACGTTGGTGTTGGCCGCGGGACCCGGAGCGCGGGCGAAATCAACCCACCCCTCGGGAAGTATCTGCTGGCCGTCCCACACACCATCGCGCAGATAGAGGTAGCCGAACTTCGCAAAATCCCGCGCGCTGGCCCAGATGAGCGAGCCGCCAAGATAGGTTCCTTTCGAATCGAACTCGGCCACCGTGTCCATGCCGATCCGGTCAAACAGGATCCGGTCAAAGGCGGCCTTGGAGTCTTCCGCGTTCCCCTCCGTGCCGAGCGTGACCTGCAGGGCATATCCGATATTGTGAAAGGTGGGTGTCGAATAGGTCCAGAACGTGCCCGGCGCATGCACGAGGGGGAAGGCGCGCATCGCGTAACCAAGCGCATCGAACCGTCCGTCGCCGTACATCAGTTGGACCACATCGCTTTTGATCGGGTTCGGATCGCCATCGAGCTCGTGGTAATCCATACCGTCGACGGCGTTGAGCCACTGGCGCCAGGTGATCGCGGCCGCTTTGCTGTCAGCGGGATAGAGTGTGGGCATGGGGGAATCGAGTTCGATGTCCGCACCGGCTTGCCTGGCTGCGCCCACCAGCGCCTGCGTGACAGATTTGGCCATGCTCCAGGAAATCTGCCGGGTCTGCGGCGTGAAGTTCTTGCCGTAGGCTTCGGCCACCAGCCGGCCGCGCCAGATGATGACGAGCCCGCGCGTTTCGCCCATCATGTCCTTGACCGACTTGCCCATCGCTTCGGCGACCAGGGCTTCCACGGCCGCCTTGGAGTCCGGCGGCAACTCGCCTGTCTGCCAGCCGGAGGTTGGATAAGCGAGGCCTTCAGGCTGCGCCGGCAGCGGAGTGAGCGACTGCGCGCCCGCGCCGAACGCCAGCAGGGCCGCGGCGACGAGTCCTCCAAGAATCTTGGCCTTCATGCTGGCGCCCTCCCCGGTTATGGTTATGCTTGGTCAAAGCTGTTGTGGACCGGGACATGAAGCTCGTCAAAGCCTTCGCCATCGTGCTCGTGGTTCTCGGCGTCGCCGTAGGGCTCGCCTGGCAGTTCTTCCTGAAGAACCAGGTTGCTTATGCGCAGATCGCGACGGCATACGGCGCCAAGATGGTCTGCTCCTGCCGTCATGTGGCGGAGCGACCTATGGAGAGCTGCCTGACCGACTTCACGGTGGACATCAGCCAGATTACCTTTGATGAAACCGCAGAAACCGTTCGCGCCAGCGTGCTCGGCGGCCTTGTCTCGTCTGAAGCCCGGAAATCCGGTCCTGAAACCGGCTGCACATTGGTGGAAAAATGAAACGCTCTTTTGTTGCCCTGTCGCTACTCGCTGCGTCAGCGATGCTGGCCCCCGCCGCGCATGCGGATGAGGGGCTGAAATGGATGACCGGGTGCTGGCGCACGGCGGACAAGAGCTACAAGGAAGTCTGGTCGAAACCGGAATCGGGATTCCTGTTCGGCTATTCGCTGACCTATGACGAGACGGGCGCGCTGAGCTTCTTCGAGCAGGCGCGGATCGATGGCGGGGCGCCGGCGGTGTTCAATGCCTATCCGGGCGGCTTCGGGCCGTCGGAGTTCACCGAGGAGAGCCGCGCCAAGAACACGGTCACGTTCGCGAACTCCGCGCATGATTATCCCCAGCGCATCGTCTACATGCGCAAGGGCAGCCGGATGAGCGCGACGATCTCGCTGGCCAACGGCGCGCGGGCGCAGACCTGGGACTTCAAGAAGTGCTGATCTGATTGGCTGTCATCCCGGCCAGCGCGTGAGCGCGTGAGCCGGGACCTTGTTGCGGCAACAGCGAAGAGAAGGTCCCGGATCACGGCCGCTTTGCGGCCTGTCCGGGATGACAGGGCGTTACTGTTCTTCTGCGACCGGCGCTTCTTCTGACGCCACTGGAGCGCCGCCGAAGCGGGGGGCCCAGGCCTCGGTGAGGATGGGTGTCAGCTCGGCCGCCGGAAGGGTCACTTCATAGGCGCCCTCGGCATAGGAGCCGATGTCATAGGGCGAGAACACCAAGGTAATGCCGCCGATCTTTCCGGCCTCGGATGAGGGCGCGAAGACGAAGCGGCCCTTGTAGACATCCGGAGCGTCCGTGGTCGGAGCAAGCAGCTCTTCCAGGCTCGACTCGATGGCGGCGGGCTCGTCAGCATAGCCGCGCTCCTGCTTTTCCATGGCGAGGGCCTTGATCGCGAGCTCGCCGAAAGCGGCGGGATCGGCGATGAAGGTGGAGAGCGGGAGGGCGTCCGTCTCGCCCTTGCGGTAGATGCCGCCGCCGAGGAAATAGTTTGGGTGGGCGCCGCCGGTATAGGTGTCGGTGGTATCGGCAAGGCTGATCACATCCTCGAGGACGAGCGCGGCCTTCTGCGTAATGCTGAGCGAATAGCCCATGAAGCCGAAGGATTCCGGGTCGGCGTCCGAGGCGGCCTTGTCGGCTTGGGCCTGGGCGACGAGGGCGTCGAGGGCGGCCTTGTTGGTGGTCCAGAGCCGGTAGGCGAGCGCAGGATCGAACGCGAGAATGGCGGGATCAATCTCGGACTGGACCGTGTAGGTCTCGTTCTCGAGCATGTAGGAAAGCTGGAAGCCTTCGGGCGCGGCGGGGGGCGCGGCTTCGGCGCTGGCGGTTTCGGCCACCGCGTCTACGGCGGCGGGTTCGGCCGCCTCCGGTGTGCAGGCAGCAAGCAGCAGCGCGGCGAGGGAGACCGTGGAGAGAAGGCGGATCATGGAGCGGGGACTTTCTAGAGGCTGAGCAGTTCGGCGTCGCCGCCCTGCGCGGTGATGTTGACACTTACCACCCGTTCGGTGGCGAAACGATGGAGATAATGCGGGCCGCCGGCCTTCGGGCCGGTGCCGGAGAGGCCTTCGCCGCCGAAAGGCTGGACGCCGACGACAGCGCCAATCATTGAACGGTTCACATAGGTATTGCCGGCGGGCATGGCGGCTTTCACCGCGGCGTGGAAGCTTTCGAGGCGCGAGTGAATGCCGAGCGTCAGGCCGTAGCCTTTGGCGTGCAGGGCGGCGCCGGTGGCGGCGATATTGTCCGGATCGTAGCGCAGGATGTGGAGGACGGGGCCGAAGGTTTCCTCCGTGATCTGATCAAGCGAGGAAAGCTCGACGAGGGCCGGGCCGAAGCCTGTGCCCTTTTCGGCGAGCGCGCCGGGATTGATCTGGTGGAGGAGCTTCGCCTCCCCTTTCATGCGGGCGAGGTGTTTTTCCAGCCGGCCGCGCGCGGCGGCATCGATGACCGGGCCGGTATCGGTGTCCGGCAGGGCGGGGTCGCCCATCTTGAGTTCGTTCATCGCGCCGATCAGGCCTTCGATCAGGCTGTCCGCTGTGGCGTTCGGCAGGAAGGCGAGGCGCAGGGCGGAGCAGCGCTGGCCGGCGGAGCCGAAGGCAGACGTGATCATGTCGTCGATGACCTGTTCGCGCAGGGCGGTGGTGTCGACGAAGAGGCCGTTGAGGCCGCCGGTTTCGGCGATCAGCGGAATGATCGGGCCGTCCCGGCCGGCGAGCGTGCGGTTGATCAGGCGGGCGGTGGATGTGCCGCCGGTGAAGCAGACGCCGGCGACGCGCAGGTCTGCGGTGAGCTTCGCGCCGACGGTTTCGCCGCGCCCCGGGAGAAGATGCAGCGCATCGGCGGGCAGGCCCGCGTTGTGGAAAAGGCGGACGGCTTCGAAGGCGATCAGCGGCGTTTGTTCGGCCGGCTTGGCGGCGACGGTGTTGCCGGCGGCGAGGGCAGCGGCGATCTGGCCGGTGAAGATGGCGAGGGGGAAGTTCCAGGGGGAGATGCAGCAGAAGACGCCGCGGCCATGGAGGGAGAGATGGTTGGTCTCGCCGGTCGGGCCCGGTAGGCGGACGGGAGCAGCGAATTCCTCCGTGGCCTGATGAGCGTAGTAGCGGCAGAAATCGACCGCCTCGCGCACTTCGGCGATGCCGTCCGGCAGGGTCTTGCCGGCTTCGCGGGCCATGAGGGCGATCAGGCGGGGCGCTTCGGCCTCCATCGCATCGGCCATGGCGTGGAGATATTCGGCGCGTTTGGCGCCGCCGAGACGGTCCCATTCGGGCTGGTAGGCGGCGGCGGCGTCGAGCGCCTTGCTGATTGCGGCCTCATCGGCTTCGAGCGCAGTGCCGAGGTCGCGGGAATGGTCGGCGGGGGCGCGGACCATCTCGCCGCCGCCGGAGGTGGCTATCCCTGAGACGATGGGGCCGGCGGCGATGGCGGGGCCGCCATCGAGCGCCTTGACGGCGGAGGCAAAGCCGCTCCGCACCCCGAGCTGGCTGAGATCGTGGCCGAGGGAATTCCTCCGTGCACTGCCATAGAGGCGCGGGGGCGTCGGGATGCGCGGATGGCGGCGCGGGCCGATCTCGACCTTGGCGATGGGATCGGTGACGACCTGTTCGGGCGGCACGCTTTCATCGAGGAAGGAGTGGACGAAGCTGGTGTTTGCGCCGTTCTCGAGGAGGCGGCGGACGAGGTAAGGCAGGAGGTCCTCGTGGGCGCCGACGGGGGCGTAGACGCGCACGCGCGTGCCCGCATCGGCCGCTTCATAGAGGGGCTCGCCCATGCCGTGCAGGCGCTGGAACTCGAAGCCCGAGACCCCGGCGGCGCCGGCGAGCAGGTCGACCGCGGCGAGCGTGTGGGCGTTGTGGGTGGCGAAGCAGGGATAGATGGCGGGCGAGGCCGCGAGCATAGCCTTCGCGCAGGCGAGGTAGTGAACGTCGGTGCCCTGTTTGGTGGTGAAGACCGGGAAGTTCGGATAGCCTTCGACCTGGGCGTTCTTGATTTCGGAATCCCAATAGGCGCCCTTGACGAGGCGGACCATGAAGCGGCGGCCGGTGACGTTTGCCAGCGTGCCGAGGCGTTCGATGACGGCGAGGGCGCGTTTCTGGTAGGCCTGGACGGCGAGGCCGAGGCCGGTCCAGCCTTCGAGGGAGGGCTCGCGGGCGAGCTTCTCGAAGATCTTGAGGCTGATGACCAGGCGGTGGGCTTCCTCGGCGTCGAGGCAGAGGCCGATATTGGCTTTCGCGGCCTGCTGGCAGAGCGTGAGCACTTTCGGATACATCTCGGCCATGACGCGCGCTTCCTTCACGGCGAGGTATCGCGGGTGGAGGGCGGAGAGCTTGACCGAGACGCCGTTGGCGGATTCGGGCGGGAGTTTCGCGTCCTTGCCGGCGGCGACGGCGGCGATGGCGTCTTCGTAGGCCTTGAAGTAGCGAGCGGCGTCGGCGCTGGTGCGGGCGCCCTCCCCCAGCATGTCGAAGGAGAAGTGGGCGGCCTCGCCGGACTTCACCATGCGGCGGCCGCGCTTCAGGGCTTCCTCGACCGTCCGTCCAAGGACGAACTGTTCGCCCATGATGCGCATCGCCTGCATCATGGCGGCGCGGATGACGGGCTCGCCGCTCTGGCGGATGAGGCCGCCGACGAAGGCGGCCGGGCCTTTCCTGGCGGTTTCCGGCGCGCCGATGACGCGGCCCGTGAGCATCAGGCCCCAGGTGGAGGCGTTGACGAGCCAGGAGTCCGACTGGCCCTGGTGGGCGCCCCAGTTGCCGGAGCGGATTTTCTCAGCGATCAGGTCATCGCGGGTGGCGGCGTCCGGCACGCGCAGCAGCGCTTCGGCGAGGCACATCAGGGCGAGGCCTTCGGAATTGGTCAGGCCAAACTCCTCGAGGAAGCTTTCCATCATCCCTTTGCGCCGGCCCTTGGAGCGGGCGAGCACAACCAGGTCGCGGCCCCGGCGCACGGCGCCTTCGCGGATCGGCCCGGGCAGCACGCCCTGCTTGATCAGGCCTTCGAGGAGGGCCTCTTCATCGGCGAATTTCAGCGCGTCGAGCGCGTCCCAGTCAACCGGGAGCGAGGCGAGGGTGTCAGGCATGGTAACGGGCGAACTCACAGGAAAAGAGGCAAAGTTTTGCGCCTGCGGCGCAGGCATGGAGCCTGAATACCTGTGTCCGGGGCTGGCTGCGAGTGGAATTTGACGGCAGTGGACCTCTTTACGCACTGGCGCAACCTCGCCACATTGCGCCGCGAACGGCCCGCGGGGGGCCCCGATGAAACGTCCAGTGGGAGATGCCATGCGCATCATGCTCGTGACTGACGCCTGGGATCCCCAGGTCAACGGCGTCGTGCGCACGATGAAGCGCATCATCGCCGAGACCGAGGCGATGGGGCATGTGTGGGAGATCGTGCATCCCGGCGCGGGCTTCATGACGATGCCGCTGCCGACCTATCCCGAGATCAAGATGGGCCTGTGGGGCCGGCCGCGGATCAGCAACATCTTCCACGAGTTCGAGCCGGACGCGGTGCATATCGCCACCGAAGGCACGCTGGGGATGGCGGCGCGGGCGGTGTGCCTGACCGAGAAACACCCCTTCTCGACCGCCTATCACACGCGGTTTCCGGAATACGTGTCGGCGCGGTTCCCGGTGCCGGTGGCGTGGGGCTATTCGTTCGTGCGCTGGTTCCACAAGTATTCCGGCAAGGTGATGGTGGCGACGCCGTCCCTCATGAAGGAACTTGAGGCCGAACGGTTCACGAACCTCGTGGCCTGGAGCCGGGGCGTGGATACGGAGACCTTCACGCCGCTGAAGCGCGTGGAGGAAGGCCAGCCGGGTGACCCGTTTGCGGGAATGGCCCGGCCGATTTTCCTGAATGTCGGGCGCGTGGCGGTCGAGAAGAATATCGAGGCGTTTGCCGACCTGACGCTGAAGGGCACCAAGGTGATCATCGGCGAAGGCCCGCAGCTGGAAGAGCTTAAGCGGAAGTATAAAGACGTCGTGTTCCTCGGCGCGAAGTTCGGCGACGAACTCGCGGCCTGCTATGCGAGCGCGGACGTGTTCGTGTTCCCGAGCCTGACGGATACGTTCGGGCTGGTGGTGCTGGAGGCGATGGCGGCGGGCACGCCCGTGGCAGCGTTTGATGCGACGGGGCCGCGCGACGTGATCCCCGGCTCCGGCGCAGGCACGATCACACCGCTGGACGGAGACCTGGCGAAAGGCGCGACTGACTGTCTTGCGCTCAGCCGCGAGACCGCGCGGGCGCATGCCGAGACCTATAGCTGGCGGTCCTGCGCCGAAGTGTTCCTGGAGAACCTGCAGCCCCTGCCCCCGCCGTTGCGCCGGCGCTTCTGGCACAAGATCCGTATACGGAGACGCAAGCCGGCGGTGGAGAAGACGGAGGGGTAAAGGCCGCTGCAGCTTTTGCCTCACCCCACCCTAGCCCTCCCCAAAATGGGGAGGGGACCGCTCAGCTTAACCGATAGACCCGGCGCACCATGTCCCCTCCCCATTTTGGGGAGGGCTAGAATGGGGCCGAGGCAGGCGATTCCGTCAAGGAGTGGCGGGGACGCCTGCCTTCAAGGTGGCGGCCACTTCCTGGGCTTTGCCGAGCTCGGCTTCGTGCAGCGGTATCAGGCCCTTCTCGATCATGTAACCGTCTTCACCGGCGGCGCCGTCGCTGACCGATTCGACGACGAATTCGGCAAGGCCCGGCACGAGCGGGATGTTCTGGTCCTTGACGTAGAAGTACATGACGCGGGCGAGGCCGTACTGGCCGCTGGTGATGTTCTCGAAGGTTGGCTCGACGCCGCTGAGCAGGCCGCCTTTGACGCGGTCGCCGTTCTGTTCGAGGAAGGAGAAGCCGAGCACGCCGATCGCATCGGGCGATTTGACGAGCGACTGCACGATGGCCGAATCATTCTCGCCGAAATCGACCCACTTGTCGTCCGTACGCACCGTATGTGAGCGAATCTTGAAAGCTTCGGCGTCGCTCTTCTTCAGGGCTGCCAGTTCCGGGATTTCCAGCGCGCCGAGCTCCATGCCGAGTTCGACGAAGGCATCGCGCGTGCCGGAGGTGGGCGGCGGGCCGAGGACGAGGATCGGCTTGGCGGGCAGCGACGGGTTTACTTCGTTCCACATCATGTATGGGTTCGGTTTGAAACCGCCCTGGCCGTCCGGAATATCCTTAGCCAGAGCCAGGAAGAGTTCGCGCTTGGTAATGTCGAAGAGCGGGCCTTCCTTGGCATTTGCGACGACAATGCCGTCATAGCCGAGCGGGATTTCAGTGATGCTGCTGACGCCGGCAGCGACGCAGAGGTTGCGCTCGGCGTCCTGAATGGGGCGGGATGCGTTGATGATCGAGGGCTCGCCCGGGCCGACCCCGGCGCAGAACGCCTTGAAGCCGCCGCCCGTGCCGGTCGATTCGACGATCGGGGTGTCGAAAGAGGTAGTGGCACCAAACCGCTCGGCAATGGTGCGCGAGAAGGGCGCGACGGTGGAGGAGCCGACGATCTTGATCTTCTGCTCGGCAGAGGCGGTTCCGGCGACAGGGGCAGCCTGGGAGGCGGAATCGTCTTCCAGCTGCGAAAGGTCGCTCTGACCGCAGGCGGCTGCGGCCATTAACATTGCAGCCGGGATGGCGGCCTTGAAGAAGCCCTTGAACATGATGTGTCTCCGCTTGTTTGGCCCGCAATAGCGGGGGATTCTCAAGTTCGCCATACGCTTGTGATGTGACACTTCCTGCGAGAAAAAGTGACAGTTTTGCGACACGGGCCTGTAGTCCGAAAAAACTTCTTGCGCATCCGGGGATTACCCCCTAAATGCACCTTCGAAATTGATGTGGCGGACATCTGGGCTAACCCGACAAAAAGGGGGGCCCCCTGTACTAACGCCCAAAGCTGGTTTGAAGCCCTTTGGAGGTTAGGTGTCATGCGCACTTACGCTACCCCGTATAATATTGTCCGCAATCTGCAGCCGGAGCTGCCGACATATTGCTTCCGTCCGGAGCGCGTGACCGCGGCTGCCCGCTGGTTCGTGGAGAAATTCCCGGCCCAGTCGTTCTATGCCGTCAAGGTGAACCCTGCCCCGCACGTGCTCGACGCCCTCTGGGACGCCGGCATCCGCAGCTTTGACGCGGCTTCCGAAAAGGAAATCCAGCTGATCCGTGGCCGCTTCCCGGACGCACGGATTGCCTTCCTGCACCCGGTGAAGCCGCGCCACGCGATCGAGCGCGCCTACTTCAACTATGGCGTCCGCATTTACGTGACCGACTCGGTTGCCGAACTGAACAAGATCCTCGAAGCCACGAACTTCGCCAAGGACCTGACCATCCTCGTGCGCATCGCTGTCTCGAACGAAGGCTCGGCCTTACCGCTGTCCGGGAAGTTCGGCGCGAGCGCGGCCGAAGCGGCGGAAATCCTCCGCCTTGCCCGCCGTCATGCGGACGAGGTCGGCGTGTCTTTCCACGTCGGCAGCCAGGCGATGAAGCCTTCGGCCTGGGCGCAGGCGATGGCGGATGCGAGCCGTGTGATCATCGAGGCCGGCGTGACCGTGGACATCGTCGATGTCGGCGGTGGCTTCCCGGCGATCTATGCCGACAAGACCCCGCCGGAAATGGACGACTATGTCGCCATGGTGATGCGTTCGTTCGAGAACATGTTCGTGCTCGAGAACGCCGAACTGTGGTGCGAGCCGGGCCGTGCGCTGGTCGCCGAGTCGGAAAGCCTGCTGGTGCGCGTCGACCTTGCGAAAGGCCGCGAGATCTACGTCAATGATGGCTCCTATGGCGCCCTCTATGACGCGGTGCACGAAGGCTGGAAGTTCCCGATGCGCGCGATCTCGGGCGACGGGCGCAAGCTCGGCCGCATGGTGGAATACACCGTGTACGGACCGACCTGCGACTCCGCCGACATGCTTCCGGGCAAGGTCTGGCTTCCGGCCGGCCTGACCGAAGGCGACTATGTCGAGATCGGCAATATCGGCGCCTATGGCCGTTCGATGTCGACCCAGTTCAACGGGTTCGGCGAGACCGAAGTGGCGGAAGTCCAGGATTCGCCCTGGCCGTCGCTCTATGTCTCGGCCGTTGGCGCCGAAGTCATCTCGATCGGCTCGATGGCCACGAACTGAACGTCCGGAAATCCGTAACGTCTGAGGACGCGCGTCATGCCGTCCGTCTCGTCCGGCGGGCGGGTGAGGGAGGCTGTTCCTCCCTGCCCGCCGGATTGAGTATTCCCCGGCAGCACACGGATGGTCTGGCGCGCAATCGCGGCGCCTGAATCGACATAGGACACAGCGCGCGGCGCAGTGGCGATAAGCTGGCCCCGCACCAGCGGGAAATGCGTGCAGGCGAGGACGACCGTATCGATCTGGTCTCCGCCGGGCGCGTTGAAGAGCGGCGCCTGGGCGGCGGCGAAGGCTTCGGGCGGCACATCCTCGCCGCGGGCGTGGGCCTCGGCGAGTTTCACGAGTTCCAGGCTGCCCTGCAGGATAACGCGCTTGCCGGCGGCGAACTGCTCGATCAGCTGCGCGGTATAGGCGCGCCGGATGGTGCCGGGGGTGGCGAGGAGGCCGATGGTGCCGGTCTCGGTGAGCTTCGCCGCCGGCTTGATGGCCGGCACCGTGCCGACGACCGGGATGGAGAGGGCGGCGCGCACTTCGGCGAGCGCCAGCGTGCTCGCCGTGTTGCAGGCGATAACAAAGACATCCGGCTGGACCGCGTCCACGAGGGCCTTCGCGACCCGCGGCAGGCGCGCGCGCAGGGCGTCGTCCGACTTGTCCCCATACGGGAAAAAGGCGTTGTCGGCGGCGTAGTGGACCGCGAGGCGCGGGCCGAGGGCGCGGATTTCGCCGGCCACTGTGAGGCCGCCGACGCCGGAATCGAACACGAGGACGCGGCCCCGGGCGGGGGACGGCTCAAAGGTGAAGGGTGCCTGGTCGCTCATCTGCGCGGGAAGTTAAGCGCATTCGGGCGCGGCGCAATCGGGGCGGCGCCGCGGCATGCAGCGGGCGCGTGGCACGAAACTTGTTGTGCAGCGCACAATCGAGGCTTAGCGTGAAAGGGTCAACCCATGGGGAAACAGGACATGATGGACTTCTGGATGAATTCCTGGCGCACCTATACGGCGATGACCGCCGCGTCGCTCGACACGATGCTGACGATGCAGAAGAGTATGATGAACCTGTCGTCCATCACGCTCAGTGATGGCTGGGACAGTCAGGACGAGAACTACATGCGCGAGGCTTTCCAGCGCGCCGCCGACGCCAATGTGCGCCGCTGGTCGGACACGGCCGATGTACTGAAGGGCATGCCCAGCTGGGTGCAAAAGATGAATTCAGTGCCGGGCACCACGCTGGTGAACCTTTTCGACAAGGCCCAGCGCGGCCGGGGCTAAAGCCTTCTCTGCCTTGTGGACTTGGCGCCTGCCCTGATTTACCTCGGGGCATGACCCTTCCGATCGAGACCCTCAAAGCCGTTGAACAGCGCCTGCTCTGGCTCAGCGCTTGGACTGTGCACAACGCCAATCACCTGCGCGAGAAGCGCGACGACGACGTCAAGGTCGGCGGGCACCAGGCCAGCTGCGCCTCGATGGTGTCGATCCTGACGGCGCTGTATTTCCATGTGCTGCGGCCGGAAGACCGGGTGGCGGTGAAGCCGCACGCGGCGCCGGTGTTCCACGCGATGCATTACCTGATGGGCAACCAGACGCGCGAGAAGCTGGAGAATTTCCGAGGCTATGGCGGCGCGCAGTCCTATCCCTCGCGGACCAAGGACATTGATGATGTCGACTTCTCCACCGGCTCGGTCGGGCTCGGCGTGGCGGAGACGGCGTTTGCCTCGATGATACAGGACTACCTGATCGCCCGTCCGTGGACGGAGCTTGGATCCGGCGCGCGCAAGGCGGGGCGCATGGTGGCGCTGGTGGGCGACGCGGAGCTGGATGAGGGCAACGTGTACGAGTGCCTGCAGGAAGGCTGGAAGCACGGCCTGCGCAATACCTGGTGGATCATCGACTATAACCGCCAGAGCCTCGACGGCGTGGTGCATGAGGGCCTGTGGGCGCGGGTGGAGGCAATCTTCACGGCGTTCGGCTGGCGCGTGGAAGTGCTGCGCTTCGGCGCGCTGCAGCGCGCGGCGTTCGAGGAGCCGGGCGGCGCGCGGCTGAAGGCCTGGATCGAGGCGTGCCCCAACTCGCTTTATTCGGCGCTGACCTACAGGGGCGGGGCGGCCTGGCGCAAACGCCTGCTGGACGACATTGGCGACCAGGGCGACGTGACGGCGCTGATCGAGCGGCGCTCGGATGCAGAGCTCAGCACCCTGATGAACAATCTCGGCGGCCAGTGCCTCGAGACCTTGTGCGAGGCGTTTGACCAGGCCCGCGACGAGGCACCGACCGTATTCCTCGCCTATACGATCAAGGGCTGGGGCACGCCGCTCGCGGGGCACAAGGACAACCATTCCGGCCTGATGACCAAGGCGCAGATGGCCGAGTTCCAGACGCTGATGGGCATCGCCGAGGGCGAGGAATGGGAGGCGCTGGCCGGGCTGGAAAATCCGTCTGCAATCAAGGCATTCCTTGGCAAGGCTCCGTTCTTCGCGGCGGGGCCGCGGCGCTATTCTTCGCCGGCGGTGCCCTCCCCCGGGCCGGTGTTTCTGGATGACGAGATGCTGTCCACGCAGGCCGGGTTCGGCAAGATCCTCGACGCGCACGCGCGGGAAGAGACAGACCTGTCGCGCCGTATACTGACGACCTCGCCGGACGTGACGGTCTCGACGAACCTTGGCGCCTGGGTGAACCGGCGCGGGCTGTTTGCACGCGAGGCGGTAGCCGACACGTTCCGGGACGAGAAGATTCCATCGGCGCAGAAATGGAGCTTCTCACCGGAAGGCCAGCATATCGAACTCGGCATTGCCGAGATGAACCTCTTCCTGCTGCTGGGTGCAGCGGGCCTCTCTCATTCCCTCTTCGGCGAGCGGCTGATCCCCATCGGCACCGTATATGACCCGTTCATTGCGCGCGGCCTCGATGCGCTGAACTATGCCTGTTACCAGGATGCGCGTTTCATCATTGCCGGAACGCCGAGCGGCGTGACGCTGGCGCCGGAAGGCGGGGCGCACCAGTCCATCGGCGCGCAGCTGATCGGCATGAGCCAGGACGGGCTTGTGTCATTCGAGCCGGCCTTCCTCGATGAACTCTCGATCATCATGGACTGGAGCCTCGACTATCTTCAGCGCGACGGTGAGGGCGACCCAGACGAGCGGACCTGGCTGCGCGACGAGACGGGTGGCTCGGTTTACCTGCGCCTGTCTACACGGCCGCTGGAACAGGTGCGCGTGTGGAAGCGCGATGACGCGGCCTTCCAGCAGGGCGTCATCGATGGCGGCTACTGGCTGCGCCAACCGGGGCCGAACTGCGAAGTGGTGATTGCCTATCAGGGCGTGATTGCGCCGGAAGCGATCAAGGCGGCGGCGCGGATCGGCGAAGGGCGGCGCGACATTGGCGTGCTGGCAGTGACCTCCGCAGACAGATTGAATTCCGGCTGGACCGCCGCGCGGCGCGCCCGCGCGCGGGGACAGCACAAGGCGAAAAGCCAGATCGAACGGTTGATAGAGGGCGTGCCGCCGCATTGCCAGCTGATCACGGTGACCGATGGCCACCCGGCCACGCTGGCCTGGATCGGCGGGGTGAAGGGCCATGCGGTGACGCCGCTGGGGGTCGAGCATTTCGGCCAGACCGGCACGATCCGCGACCTTTACCGGCACTTCCAGATCGATGCCGACGCGATTGTCTCGGCGGCGAGCCATCTGTCGCCGGGCCGCGTCCTTTAAGGGATCAGGCCGCGCGTTTCGGGACGTTCCAGGCGGATTTCAGCTCGTGCAGGGCGTCGATCCAGTCGCCGCCGTCGCGCAGGCGCTGGACGTAGAGTTCGAGGATCTGGCGGGCGGCCACGCTCGGCTCGATGCCGCAACGTTCGGCATGTTCGGAGAAGAAGTCCTTGTCCTCGGCGTCGAGACGGACGGTGAGGGCGACCCTGTTGGACATCCGGGACATGAAACGACTCCTGAAGCAGCTAGAAGGTGCTTTAAGATCTTTAGGTGTGATGTGTCAACAAGCCCTGAATTAATGATGAATATTTGACAAATTATGGAGTCAGTGCGCCTGTCCGTCCATGGCAAACTGGGCAAAATCCTCGATCCCTGATTCCAGTCCGGGCATGACGGACCTGATGTCCGTGACGCTGAAGCGCGACTACCGGCTGGCGGTGCCCGCGGAGGTGCGCCGGGCGATTGGCTGGCTGAAGGAGACGCCCGCCAAGCTGGACGTGCTGTTCGAGCTGAACGAGGCGGGCCGCGTCCGGGTGCTCGATCTCGCTGCCGCCCTGCCCCGCCTCCAGGAGGCGATGGCGGCGAGCCCGGAGGACATGGAAGACCTGAGGCTGATCTATTCGCGCGGCAGTTTCATCCGCGACCGGCTGGACCTCAGCGATCCGGTGGTGCCGCATCTCGGCGTGCTGGCGGAGGTGGGCCAGGAGGCCGGCGCGACCGTGTTCGTGCGCGCCTATGCGGGCGACATCGAGATATGGTCCGATGCGTTCCGCGGCGCTCAGGTGGCGCGGGCCATCGGGCGCCAGCAGAGCGTGATAGATACCCTGCGCGAAGGCGGCCGTTAAGACATTCTTAAGCATGCTGCCGGATGGTTATAGCTGCTACTAGCTGCTCCGGGCATCCAGGCCGGCGCACACCGCAGGAGGCTAGGATGAGCATTTTCAATCCCATTTGTCCCGCCCGGGGCATCTACGGACATATCGAGCGCCTGGAGGCGCGGCGCGAGCAGTTGGCGCGCGTCGCGCAGGCGGTGGCGGTGGGCGACTGGCTGCGGCGGGACGCGCTGCTGGAGCGGCTGGAGGCGCTGGACCAGGCCCTGATCCTGGACGGTGAGCGGGCCCGCGACGAGCTGGCCGAGGTGGCCGCGATGAGCGCCGAGGGGGCGACCTGCCAGCTGATCGCAGCGCTGCGCGATGCGCGGTCCGGTGACCCCGAGATGCAGCGCCGGGCGGCGCGTCTGATGGCGCAGTCGGCCCGGTTCGCTGGCGCGTCCGTCTCCTGACGCTCAGCCCCGATCTTTTGGCAGCGCCAGTCAACAGGGAGTTTACCTCCTTTAATTATAAGGCGTTGTGCACAACATCCTGACATCTCTCCTGAGCCTCGCGCGCTGGCGCAGGCCCCGGGCATTTGCCCTCCTCCTGATTGCGCTCAGCAGCGCGCCGCTCGCGATGGCGGCGCCGCCGGCCTTTGATCTGGCGACGCTGGAGCGGTCGAGCGCCGTGCCAATCGTCACCGAGATCGCGCCGCAGGCGGACTCTTCGCTGGACCCCCGGGCGGTTATCTCAGGCACGGTGCCCCTGCCCTTCGCCCGGCCCACAGCGATGGTGCCCCAGTACAAGTGGAATGACGGCGATGTGTGGATCCGCTACCGCCTGACCAACTCGTCCAGCGAGCCGCGGGCCGCGAAATTCGTGATCCACTTTTCCTACCTGGAGCGAGTCGACCTGTTCGAGGTGTTGCCGGACGGCGAGCTGCGCACCAGCACCGCAGGCTCTGCGGCGCCGATATCCGGCGCGGCGGTGGCCACCGCCTATCCAACTTTCCAGATGATGCTGGCCCCCGCCGAGACGCGCGACTATTATGTGCGTATCCGGAGCAACTCCATTCTCTTCTTCCCGATGCGGATCGTCTCGGAGAGCCGATTTTCACACGCGATCACGCGCGACGCAATGATCTGGAGCCTGATTGCCGGGACCGCGCTGGCCTTCGCGCTATACGCCGCGTCGATGTCGTTCGGGTCGTCGCGCGGGGCCTACCGCGCCTACCTGTTCTTCAGCCTGGCGGCGGCCGGATACATCATGGTGTCATCCGGTCTCGTGCGCGCGCTGGCTGCGTCCGATTTGGCGATCAATCTCAACACGCTGGTCTACGCCTCGCAGGCATTGGTCATCGCGTTCGGCACGCTGTTCATCACGCGCTTCCTGGACATGCACCGTGTCGCCCCGCGCGTCTACCTTCTCTTCCTGACCGTGGCCGGATTTGGGGGCCTGACGGGCATCAGCCTGATGCTGCCGGAATGGCTGGCACGCCTCAGCTACCTGATCGCCACGGGGCTGGGCCCGGTGATCCTGATGGCGGGGCTGAGCTGGCTGACTTTCCGGCGGGTGCCCGGCGCGCGCAGCCTGCTGGCGGCGTGGATACCCTGTTTCCTCGCGACGATGTGGATGTACCTTCGCCTGTTCAACATCACGCCCTACCTGCCGCTCAACCATTTCGTCGTGCCGCTGTCGTTTGCGTTTACGCTGGCGCACCTCAGCGCGATCCTCGGCGGGCGGGCGAAAGAGGCGGAACTCTGGGCCAACAATGACATGCTTACGGGGCTGGGCAATCGCCGCTTGCTGACGGCCGTGCTGGAGCTGGAAGCGCGCGAGCCGACGCGCCGGTATGGCGCCGCGATTGCGATCGACCTCGACGATTTCAAACCGGTCAATGACCGGCTCGGCCATGCTGCGGGCGACGCGGTTCTGGTGGCGGTGGGCGAGAGGCTGCGCGCGACCTTCAAGGGCAAGGGCGATCTGTTCCGCCTCGGCGGCGATGAATTCATGATCCTCTGCTACAGATCCCTGAGCCGGATGGAGATTATCAACCTCGCCGGCGACTACCTGAATGCCAACCGCCAGCCCGTGCACTTTGAGGAAAAGGTGCTAGTGATCGATGCCAGTATCGGGGTGGCCTTCAGCGACGATCATGCCGGCCTCGAGGCGATGATGAAGCAGGCCGACCTCGAACTCTATGCCGTGAAACAGGCCGGGCGCGGCATGGTGCGGATTGCAGACCAGCGCAAGCAGGAACGCCGCAAGACCCGCCGCAACATCGGTTTCATGCCGGCTCCCGGCACGTTCTTCGCCCGGATAGGTGAGCGCGTCGGCGTTGCCGCGAATGACACCGGCCCGGGCGACCGCGCGAAGGGCTAGCGGCCCCTTGCCCTAGATCAGGATGTCGTAGAGGTCGCTTCTGCGGTCGCGGAAGAAGCCCCAGGCGGCGCGGGCCTGGTCGATCTGGTCGAGATCGAAGCTGGCGATCAGGACGCCTTCTTCCTTGCGGCCGAGATCGGTGACGATCTCGCCGGTCTCATCGGTGATGAAGCTGGTGCCGTAGAAGACCTGGCCGCCTTCATCGCCGACGCGGTTGGCCGCGACGACCGGGATCACGTTGGCCACCGCGTGGCCCTGCATGCCGCGGCGCCAGCGGGCGGCGGTGTCAAGGCCGGCGTCCTGCGGCTCGGCGCCGATGGCCGTGGGATAGAGCAATGCGTCGGCGCCCATCAGGGCCATGGCGCGGGCGGCTTCCGGGAACCACTGGTCCCAGCAGATGCCGACACCGATGCGGCCCTTCATCGTGCTCCAGACGCGGAAGCCCGTGTCGCCGGGGCGGAAGTAGAATTTTTCCTGGTAGCCGGGGCCATCGGGGATGTGGCTCTTGCGGTAGACGCCGAGCGGGGCGCCGTCGGCATCAATCATCACGATAGAATTGAAATAGAGCGGGCCGTCTTTCTCATAGATCGAGACGGGGATGACGACGCCGAGTTCGGCGGCAAGCTCCGAGAACTGACGAACGGCGGGATGGTCCGCCCATTCCATGGCGCGGGCGAAGTGTTTCTCTTCCTGCGTCTTGCAAAAATAGTGGCCGCAGAAGAGTTCCGGCGGCAGCACGACATCGGCGCCCTTCGCGGCGGCGTCGCGGATGAAACCGGCCACACGGTCGATATTGTCCTGCATATCATCGGACGGCGTGAACTGGATCGCGGCGAGGGTCAGCGTGCGGGCCATGGGAAGCTCCTGTCAGGCGGGGATTTCGCGGGTCATGCAATGGAAACTGCCGCCGCCGGCGAGAATGCCGCGTGCGGAAAGGCCGATCACCTCGCGGCCGGGGAAGAGCGCCTTCAGTTCGGCGAGGGCGACGGCGCTGTAGCGGTCTTCGTAGATCGGCACGAGGACGGCGCCGTTGGTAATGGTGAAATTCATGTGGCTGGCGGGGACCGGCACGCCGTCGCCGAAATGCACTCGCCCGGGCGACGGAATGGTGGAAACCATCAGGCCGGCGGCGGCGAGCGTGCGTTCGATCTCGTTCAGGACGACCGTGTTCGGATCATCCGGGCCGGCCGGGTGCTGGCAGAGGACGTGGCCGGGGCCGATGAAACGGGCGATGTTGTCGACATGGCCATCGGTATGGTCGTTGGCGAGGCCGTCGCCGAGCCAGAGGATATCCTCGACGCCGAGCGCGGCGCGCAGGTGGCCTTCGATCTGGTCCTGGTTGAGGGCCGGATTGCGATTTGCGTTCAGGAGGCACTGGCGCGTCGTCAGCAGGCGGCCTTCGCCGTCGGCATCGATACCGCCGCCTTCGAGCACGAAATCATGCGCGTGGGCGGGCAGCTGCTCGGCCGCCGCCATCGCGGCGGCCGTATCGGTGTCGCCGTCCATCAGGTATTTGCCGCCCCAGCCATTGAATCGGAACACCTGCGCGGTGCGCGAGACCCCTGCCCCGGTCACGATGGGGCCGGTATCGCGCAGCCAGATGTCGCCGGTCGGGAGGCGAACGAGCTCCGCTGCGCCGCCGATTGCGGCCAGCGCCGAAGCCATTGCCTCGTCCGATCCGATGGCGACCTTTACCTTCACATGCCGCGCGGCGGCGTGGATGAAGGCGGCAATGTCGGCGCGAGCGGCCGTGAGGTCGCCGCCCCACTCTTCGGCGAGCCGGGGCCAGCCCGCCCAGAGGGCGGCGTGGGGCGCCCATTCGGGCGCGAGGAAGGGTTTGAGACCGGTCATGTTGATGCGCGCCTTGCCATAGCTACACCCAAAGGAAAAGGGCGGCCCCGAAAGGCCGCCCTTCAAATAATGTCCCTAAGCGGGAATACCGCTTAGAACTCGTAGCGGATGCCGATACGGGCGCGCCAGGTCGACAGAGCGTTCGACCGGAAGGCAGAGCCGAGCGGGTTGAAGCTGTTGTAGCGGTAGACGCACGATCCGTCCGTGACGCAGGCCGTGCGGGCGGCGTCGCCCGTCAGTGCCGGAGCGCCCGCTACGCCGAGGTTGGCCACATCCGAGGCGCGGACAAGGTCTGCCCGCACGATGGCCAGCTGGCCATTGGACGGCGATGTGTACTGTGTACCCCACTCGTTGTTGAGAAGGTTGGCAAAGTTCTCGATGTCGAGAACCAGCTTGAACTTGTTCTCGCCGACAAGGTTCTTGGCACCCCAGATGCCCGGCAGGTCCTGCTGGAGGCGGAGGTCCCAACGCTGGTTCCAGACCGACTCTTCCGAGTTGACCTCGTGGATCCGGCCTTGCTCAATTCCGCGGCCGCGGACGTAGTTGCCGAAGGCAGCCTGGTTGAAGCCGGCAGCGTAGACAACGCGCGAGTCGCCCGAAAGATTCGGGATGTAGAGCGGCGAGTTGTCGAACGGGTTCTCGCCGAGGCCGGCACGGCCGAACAGGGCGTTGTTGTTGTCCACGTCGAAGGTGTAGGTGAACGGCAGACCCGAGGAGAACTGACCGAAGAGGTCAATGCGGCTAGCGAGGTCGCCAATCAGGTTGCGCTCATAGGAAACGCCGAGCTTGAAGGCATCTTCAGTCTGGTAGACCGACGTGCGTGCATCCGGGAAGTTGCGGTCTGCATCGACCTGGCCGCGCCATGCGGAGATACCGCGCGAGGAGGAGCCTTCCGTCAGTGCCTGGACGTCCTGGTAGCTGTAGGAGGCAAACACATCGAGGCCGTTCTCGAAGGTTTTCGCCAGCGACAGGGTATAGACCGTGCTGTCGCCGCCGTCGCCGTTGGTCAGTACAGTGCGGTTGGAAATAGCGCCCGGCAGGGCCTGCAGGTCGGCATAGATCGGACGGCCGTCGGGAGCGACGCCCGGCGTGCGGGCCGGAATTGCGTTGGTCTGGGCATATTCCTGCCAGAGGAAGGATTCCAGCGACTGCGTGTAGAGGACCTGAGCCGAGGCGACATAATCGGTGCCGAGGTTCAGGAGGCCGAAGTCAAGGTCGAACTCCTGGTCGAGACGGAGCGAGACCTTGCGGTCACGCGGGATCTTGAAATCCGGGTCGATGGCATCAATGGCGCGCGGCACACCGGCAGCAACCGCTGCGACGGCAGCAGCAGGAACGACCGTCGGATCGACGTTGAGCACGTTGGTCAGCTGCGAAGTGGCAACCAGCGGCGCAACGGCGTTGAGCGTCCAGACGCCCGGGTCGCCGCCGGCGAAGACGCCGAAGCCGCCCGTGAGGGTCGTGCGGTCGTACGGCGTGTAGCGGAAGCCGAAACGCGGCATGATCAGGTCAAGACCATCCGTGGTCGTCGTATTCGGAATACCAACCGACGCGGCGAAGGACGGGTCGGTCACGGCGCCGTCATCCGAGGTCAGGCGCTCGTAGCGGATACCTGCGCTGAACTCGAGGTCAGGGTTAATCTGGACACGGCCCTGGCCAAACAGCGACGCGCGCTCGTAGGCATAAGCGGTCGTGTAGTCTTCCGTGTTGTTCGACGTGACGTTGCGATATTGGAACGTGTTGGCAGTGCCCGCGATAATGTTCGGGACCAGCGAGGTGTTGCCCGCTGTGCCTGCGCCGAAAGTGAACAGGCCGCGCGAGAACTGCGAGAATGCGTTCGCAGCTTCGATGGTCTCGTACTCACCGCCGACCGTGAAGATGAAGTCGCCGAGCGTGTAGTCAGCTGCGCCGAAGAACTGAAGGCGTTCGTCAGCGTAGGTGTTGGTGTGGCGGAACTGATCGCAGCCGCCGACGATCAGGCGGTTGGTTGTCGAGGTGACCGTGCCGGCCAACGGCGAGCCGGCGACGTTTGCAGCCGCAGCCGTGACGTTGAAGTTCAGCGCGCCAACACCCGGGCCAGCGTTACAGGCCTGCTCACGCTCGTTCTCGGTATAGTTCACGCGAAGACGGGTCGAAAGGTTGTCGGTCCAGTCAGAGAAAAGCTGACCGCCATAGCTATTGAGCGTGTTCGGCGACTGGTACCAGGCGGACTGGAACGTCAGGGCGCCGACGCCTTCCACCACGACTTCTTCCGTCTGCTGGAGGTTCAGCTGAAGTCGGTGATCATTGTTGATGTTCCAGTCAACGCGGGCAAACAGGCGCTCGGACTCTTCCGGTAGCGCCGTCGAAGACGGCCGGCCACCCATGTCGACGCCGAGTTCGTTCTGCACCAAAGTGTTCAGTGCCGTGAAGAAGGCCGGCGTCAGGCCGTTGGCGGCGTCAGCTGCTTCAAAGTCGACCGAGCGGGCGTCTTCGAACTTCGAGTAGTTGACGAGGAAGAACAGCTTGTCCTTGATGATGGGGCCGCTGAGCGTGGCGCCATATTCCTTTTCTTCGAAGATACCGGGATTGAAGGAGCCGGTACCACCAAATGTTTTGTCGCCGAGGAAATCCTGATCGCGGTAGTAGTAGTAGAGGGAGCCATCAAACTCGTTGGTGCCGCCCTTGGTGACGACGTTGACGCCGCCGCCCGTGAAGTTGGACGCGGTGACCGAGTAGTCGGCGGCGACCAGCTGGACCGATTCGATGATGTCGATATCGATCGGCGAACGGCGGGTTGCGGCTAGGCCGGTGCCGAGGCCGAGGTTGTCTTTCTGGACAGCGCCGTCGATCGTGACGCTGTTGAAGCGCGGGTTGACGCCGGCAATCGAGAGGTTGTTCGTTCCGCCGGAGATCGACAGCGGGTCGCGCGCGAGGATCGAGGCAAGATCGCGGTTCAGGGTCGGCTGGTTGGCAAGGTCGCGGGACGTGAGGTTCGAGCCAACGCCGCTGTTCAGGTCGAGCAGGTTGATGGCGGCGCCGGTTACAACCACTTTCTCGAGTACAGCAGTGTCATCGATGGCTGCGAGAGTCAGCTGCAACGGGGACTGGGGGCCAGGCGCAAAGCTGAGACCGGTCAGCGTGCCGCCTTCGTAGCCCTGGGCCTCGACGGTGAGGCTGTAGGGGCCGCCCGGGCGAAGACCGGCCTGGAA